>MJGMH1__coassemble_1982_pt1 | contig 36149 bp, 28 predicted proteins | sample MJGMH1__metabat2_high_PE_019 | metagenome-assembled genome bin MJGMH1
TGAATTGCCACAATTAATTAATGTATTAAAGGGGGATATGGCATTGGTTGGCCCCCGTCCTTTACTGCCTAAGTATCTTCCTTTATATTCTGAAGAACAGTTCCGTCGCCATGAAGTCCGTCCGGGAATTACAGGGTGGGCACAGGTAAACGGACGGAATGATATCAGTTGGAAACGTAAGTTTGAACTGGATGTGTGGTACGTGGATCATGTCTCTTTTTGGTTGGATGTGAAAATTGTTTTACTGACCATAAAGAAGGTCTTCGTTAGAGAAGGGATCAATAAGGAAGGTAATGCTACCACTGAGGCTTTCAACGGCCATAACTGAAATGAACATTCATCAGATTGTCAATACTGTTTTCACCTCCAATACTTATATATTATCTGTTGAGGGGAAAGATGGACTTGTATTGATAGACATTGGAGATATTACCCCTATAAAGCAGTTTGTTCAAGAAAAAGGCGGAACGGTACAAGCCTTGTTTCTGACTCATACTCATTACGACCATATTTATGGTATAAAAGATTTATTACGATCGTATCCTAATTGCATGGTTTACACTTCCTCTTTCGGCAAAGAGGCTCTAGGTTCGGATAAACTTAATTTTTCCCGTTATCACAATGATCCTGTAATATGGGTGGGAGATAATGTGACGGTTTTACATGAGAATGATAAAGTGGAAATATTTCCGGGAATTTTCGTGGAAGTGTTTGAAACTCCCGGACATGATAAAAGTTGTCTTACTTATAAGGTTGAGAACAATGTTTTCTCGGGTGATTCATATATCCCGGGTGTTAAAGTCATTGCCTCATTCCCTAACAGCGATAAGGAAGATGCACGGATTTCGAAAGAACGTATCATGGAATTAATAAAGGATTGCAGTCTGTATCCCGGTCATGGAAACATTTATGAGCAAATTCTCCCGATATCTGGAAAGGATTTATAAGCTTCTTTCCTTTCTTTTTATTCCCCACTATGTGAGGAATCCGAAGTCTGATCATTAAATAATCACATATATATTTATGGATAAAACCATTTATCTCTGCCTTGCCCACATGAGCGAGGAGGGTATTGAACAGAAATATGTAAAAGAAGCCTTCGATACGAATTGGGTGGTTCCTCTCGGTCCTAACGTGAATGCCTTTGAAGAGGATTTGAAACGTTTTGTAGGTGAAGGCAAGGAAGTGGTGGCACTTTCGGCTGGTACGGCGGCAGTACATTTGGCTCTGCTGGCTTGCGGAGTGGGACAGGGTGACGAAGTGATTGTACAAAGCTTCACATTCTGTGCGTCTTCACATCCGATTACTTATCTGGGTGCCGTTCCGGTATTTGTGGATTCCGAGAAAGAAACTTGGAACATGTCTCCGGAATTGTTGGAAGAAGCTATCAAGGACCGTATAGCCAAGACAGGCAAGAAGCCGAAAGCCATTGTTCCTGTAGCATTGTACGGCATGCCCTATGACTGTACACGTATCATGGAGATAGCCGACAGGTATGCCATTCCGGTGGTGGAAGATGCTGCCGAAGGTTTTGGCTCTCGTTTTAAGGGACAGGTGCTGGGTACGTTCGGTAAGTTTGGAGTGCTGAGTTTTAACGGTAACAAGATGATTACTACCAGTGGCGGAGGTGCGTTGATTTGTAACGATACCGAAAGCAAGAATCAAATCATGTGGTATGCCACGCAGGCTCGTGAGGCTTATCCTTATTACCAGCACGAGACGATAGGGTATAACTATCGCATGAGTAATATCTGTGCAGGTATTGGCCGTGGTCAGATGACCGTTGCCGATAAGCATATTGCACATCACCGGCATGTACAGGCTCTTTATAGGAAACTGCTCAAGGATGTGGAAGGTGTATTACTCCATGAAGCGCCTTCGGCTGATTATGATTCCAACTTCTGGCTCTGTACAATTACCCTGGATCCTTTACTTCGCGTCAAAGGGCAGGAAAATGCCTATAAAGATGTTGTCAAGACTGCTGTAGGTGGTGCTGCAGGTGTGATTCATGCCGTAGATTGTGCTACAACAGATTGTCAGCCCAACGAGAATGTGGAAGCTTTGCGTGCCTTTATGCTTGACAAGAAAATAGAGGCACGCCCGGTTTGGAAACCTATGCACAAGCAACCTGTCTATAAGGATGCTCCGGCTTATATCAATGGGGTATCCGAAGCCATTTTTAAAATCGGCATGTGTCTTCCTGCCGGTCCATGGGTGACCGATGAAGATGTGCACTATATTGTAGAGTGCATAAAAGAGGCTATAGTAAGATAACGGGTGATTGGACAAATCCGAAAAAGCCCTACCTGCCGAATCTATAGACGGCGGTGCTGCCGGACAGTTTGTTAAGGCCGATAATCAGGAAAGCAAGGAGGGGGCAATCCTATACTTGCACATTCAAAAAGACAAGGGAGAAGTAACATTCTATGTAAGTGCCAAGATCTCGTTACTGAAGATTTTGTATGCTTTGACACGTCGGGATTCCGGAAATACTGGAGAAAGCGCAAAAGGCATTGAAAAGCGCCGCACAATCTGTTGAAAAAGGAGTGAAAGAAGCCAACCGTAAAGTAGAGGGAATGTAATGAATGCATGATCATAGCTGACAGTTAAACCATAATTGTATCGGAAGGCGGTGGAGATTTTGAATCTTTACCGCCTTTTCTTTTTATGTTCCCTAAATAAGTTGAAACTTTTTATGTTAATTGCTCAAGAATGCTTTACTTTGCCGCTGAATATTAAGCAATACAGCAAACGGATATGCAGAAATTATTGTCTTTGCCGCCTAATCTGGTGTCGGCATTCTATGAACTGGAAAATGTAGATCGTACGGAATGGTTTTGCACTTCCGACCCGGTAGGTATGAAACTGGGTTCGGGTGGGGGAACGACCTGGCTCTTGCGTGAATGGTATAAGAATCGAAAAATGGAACACTCGGCGGAGAAACGTATCTTGCTCCATGCCGGAGGGCAGAGCAGGCGTTTACCGGGGTATGCGCCTTCGGGAAAGATCCTGACTCCGATACCGGTATTCCGTTGGGCGCGTGGGCAGAAGCTGGGACAGAACCTGCTTTCCCTCCAACTTCCGCTTTATGAGAAAATAATGGAACGTGCACCGGAAAATCTGCGTACGCTGATTGCAAGCGGTGATGTCTATATCCGTGCCGAGAAACCTTTGCAGGAGATACCCGATGCGGACGTCGTGTGCTATGGCTTATGGGTTGACCCGCTGTTGGCTACCCACCATGGCGTGTTCGTTTCGGATCGCAAACATCCGGAGGCACTTGACTTCATGTTGCAGAAGCCCTCATTGGAAGAATTGGAGAATCTCTCCAAGACACATCTGTTTCTGATGGATATCGGCATCTGGCTGTTGAGTGACCGGGCAGTGGAACTGTTGATGAAACGTTCGCAGAAAGAAGACGGTGCTTCGGAGGGGGGCATGCCGTATGCTGACTTGAAGTATTATGACCTGTACTCCGATTTCGGCTTGTCTTTGGGAAATCATCCGCGCATTGCCGATGAGGAGTTAAACAGTTTGTCTGTAGCCATACTTCCGTTGCCGGGCGGTGAATTCTACCATTACGGTACAAGCCGTGAACTGCTGTCATCTACGGTGACTTTGCAGAATAAGGTATATGACCAGCGGCAGATAATGCACCGGAAGGTGAAACCCAATCCGGCTATCTTTGTGCAGAATGCGGAAGTGAAGGTACAGCTCTCTCCCAAGAATGACAGCCTTTGGATTGAAAATAGTTTTATCGGCGCTTCATGGACTCTGGGTGCGCGGCAAATCATTACCGGAGTGCCGGAAAATGACTGGATGCTGGCTGTTCCCGACGGGGTCTGTATTGACGTGGTTCCCTTGGGAGACAGACGTTGGGCGGTGCGCCCGTACGGTTTTGATGATGTTTTCAAAGGAGATATCCGTGACGAAAAGACATTGTTCCTGGGAGTGCCTTTCCAGACCTGGCTGGGAGAACGTGGCTTGACCACAGAAGATATAAAGGGTAGAAAAGATGACTTGCAGGCTGCCTCCATCTTTCCGATAGTAGAAGATGAGGCGGAAATGGGACAGGTACTTCGCTGGATGGTTTCCGAACCTGCCTTGGAAGCAGGGAAATCAGTCTGGCTGAAGAGCGGTCGTCTGTCTGCCGATGAAATCTCTGCACAGGCGGATTTACGTATGCTGTATGCACAGCGGGCGAACTTCTGCAGAGGGAATTGGGAGGTGTTGGCACGTAACCATGAAAAGAGTGTGTTCTATCAGCTCGATTTGGCCGATGTGGCCGGTGAGTTCCATAAATTCGGTCTCGGAAAGCCGGAAGTCCTGCCTGCGGACGCCCCGTTGATGCAACGAATCCATAACCGCATGTTGCGGGCGCAGGTGGAGAAACTGAACGGTGAAGACTTTCAAGTAGATGAACAGGCGGCATTCGGCTTGTTGCGCGAGGGCTTGCTGGCCGATTTGTATGAACGCAAGAGCTTGCCCCACCTGAATGTATATAGTGACCAGATAGTATGGGGGCGCAGCCCCGTGCGCATAGATATGGCAGGTGGGTGGACGGATACCCCTCCTTATTCTTTGTTTGCCGGAGGAAATGTGGTGAATATCGCCATTGAACTGAACGGACAACCTCCTTTGCAGGTATATGTCAAGCCGTGCCGGGAATACCGCATCGTGTTGCGTTCCATAGATATGGGGGCGATGGAAGTGGTGAATACTTTCGAAGAACTGCAAGATTACTGTAAAGTAGGGTCTCCTTTCTCCATTCCGAAAGCCGCATTGGCATTGGCGGGTTTTGTGCCTGCATTCTCGGAAAAGAACTATCCTTCGCTTGAAAAGCTGCTGGAAGCTTTCGGAACGGGCATTGAAATCACGTTGCTTTCTGCGATACCGGCAGGTTCCGGTCTGGGTACCAGCTCCATATTGGCTTCTACAGTCTTGGGTTCGTTGAGTGATTTCTGCGGGCTGATGTGGGACAAGAATGAAATATGCCGCCGTACCCTTGCTTTGGAGCAGCTGCTGACGACGGGTGGAGGCTGGCAAGACCAATATGGCGGTGTATTGCAGGGCATCAAACTTTTGCAGACCGAAACCGGGTTTGCCCAGCAGCCGTTGGTGCGCTGGCTGCCCGAACACTTGTTCACCCATCCGGAATACAGGGATTGCCACTTGCTGTACTACACGGGAATTACGCGGACGGCAAAAGGTATCCTTGCTGAAATCGTCAGGTCGATGTTCCTGAACTCGTCCTTGCATTTAGGATTGTTGGAGGAAATGAAAGCGCATGCCCTTGATATGGCGGAAGCAGTCCAGCGGAATGATTTCATGGGCTTTGGTGCACTGGTCGGAAAGACCTGGGCGCAGAACAAGGCCTTGGATTATGGCACGAATCCTCCGGCTGTGGAGGCTATTATCAATCAGATAAAGGATTACACGTTAGGATATAAGTTGCCGGGAGCCGGTGGGGGAGGTTATCTGTATATGGTGGCCAAGGATCCGCAGGCAGCGGTCCGCATCCGTGAGATTCTGACACAGAATGCCCCGAACCCGAGAGCGAGATTTGTGGAAATGTCACTCTCTGACAAGGGATTCCAGGTGTCCCGTTCGTAAACAGGAAATCATTCGTGGTGATAGGGTCCTCCGTTCAATATGGTCATTGCCCTGTAGAGCTGCTCTACGAAAATAAGGCGTACCATCTGGTGCGAGAAGGTCATGCGTGACAAGGACATTTTCTCGTGTGCGGTTTCATATACCTTACGGGAGAATCCGTAAGGCCCGCCGATAATAAAGACTAACCGTTTGTTGACGGTATTCATCTTGCGCTTCATATAGTCTGCGAACTCTATGGAGCGCATTTCTTTTCCGCCTTCATCCAGCAGGACAATGACATCTCCCGGCTGGAGCGCTTTCAGTATCAGCTCGCCTTCCTTTTCCTTTTGTACCTCCATAGAAAGACTTTTGGTGTTTTTCAGTTCGGGAATGACTTCCATATCGAAGGAAAGGTAGCGTTTGGTGCGCTGTACATAGTCGTTGATGGCCGTAATAAAATGTTGTTCTACGGTTCGTCCTACTACGAGCAGGGTTGTTTTCATATCGGTTCTGTTTTGATTCGTGCACAAATTTAGCACTTTTTTATTGTATTTTGCGATAAATGCTTACCTTTGCCTATCATTAATACTTGTGAAAATGAAAAAACGAGTAGTTTTGTTGTTGACCGGTCTCTTCATTTGGATGTCCTCGCTCTTTGCCCAGGATGTGCCTGTGGGGGTGATTGTGGCCTTCAAGAAAGGAAACTCTCAGGAACTTAACAGGTATCTGGGTGATAAGGTGGATCTGATTATTCAGAATAAATCGACCAACGTTGACCGGGGGACGGCAGAGGGAACCTTGTCCGGTTTCTTCTCCAGCAACAAGGTCAGCGGTTTCAATGTGAACCATCAAGGCCAGCGTGATGAATCCAGTTTCGTCATCGGTACCTTGACGACAGCCAATGGAAACTTTCGGGTGAATTGTTTCTTCAGAAGAGTGCAAAACAAATATGTCATACATCAAATAAGAATAGATAAGACCAATGAATAAAGAAGAAGAATTGATTGACAGGCTGATTGACCTGGCTTTCGCCGAAGACATAGGCGATGGTGACCATACCACCCTTTCGTGCATCCCTGCTACGGCAATGGGTAAGTCCAAACTGCTGATTAAGGAAGCGGGTATTCTTGCCGGTATTGAAATAGCTAAGGAGGTATTCCGCCGTTTTGACCCCACTATGAAAGTGGAAGTCTTTATCAACGATGGCACGGCAGTGAAACCGGGCGATGTTGCCATGATTGTAGAAGGTAAGATACAATCTTTGTTGCAGACCGAGCGCTTGATGCTGAATATCATGCAACGTATGAGTGGTATTGCTACCATGACCCACAAATATGCCGAGAAGCTGAAAGGTACGAATACCCGTGTACTCGACACCCGTAAGACTACTCCGGGCATGCGCATCCTCGAAAAGATGGCAGTCAAGATTGGTGGAGGCGTAAATCATCGCATCGGCTTGTTCGACATGATTCTGCTGAAAGACAATCATGTGGATTTTGCCGGAGGTATCGACAAAGCCATTACCCGTGCCAAAGACTATTGCAAGGAGAAAGGTAAGGACCTCAAGATTGAAATCGAAGTACGCAGTTTCGACGAATTGCAGCAAGTGCTCGACTTGGGTGGGGTAGACCGTATCATGTTTGATAACTTCACACCAGAAATGACGAAGAAGGCTGTGGAGATGGTAGCCGGTCGTTACGAAACCGAATCATCCGGTGGTATCACTTTCGATACATTGCGTGATTATGCCGAATGTGGTGTAGACTTTATATCAGTGGGCGCTTTGACCCATTCCGTAAAAGGATTGGATATGAGTTTTAAAGCGTGTTGACAAAGGCAGAAAGTAATATTACAGAATAATAGGAAAGCCTCTCATAAAGAATGCTGCGATATGGCAGATTTATGAGAGGCTTTTTTCTTCATAATCAGAGTATTGACGATTCTTGAAAAACAGATGATGTATTCGGGTGAAACGCATCATCTGTTCGTCCCAAACAGATGATGCGTTTGGCTGCAACGGATGATGCGTTTCAGGGTGATGGATGATAGAGTGGAAGTAGTATGAAATAATCTCCGGCCTTTAACTTCTTTTTAGAATGAATTCAGCAGCATTTTCAAGAATGCTGCGTCTAACTAACAAACGACGCGAAGAGGCGTCCGTAAAAACGAGCACTGACATTGGAAAATGAGATAGAACTGATTGAGGGCTGCCGGGCAGGGAGGGATTCCGCCCGAAAGGAACTATACACCCTCTACTCCAAGCAGATGCTGGCGGTGTGTTACCGCTATACGGGCGATGTCGATGCGGCCCATGACGTATTGCACGATGGTTTCATCAAAATCTTTACCCACTTCACTTTTCGTGGAGAATGTGCATTGAGCACGTGGGTGACAAGAGTAATGGTGACGCAGGCTATAGATTACTTGCGGAAACGGCAGCGTTTCAGCCAACTGGTGGTGAACGAGGAGCAGCTTCCTGATATTCCGGATGAAACCGGTGTCGCAGAAAGCGGCACTCGTATTTCCGAGAAGGCGTTGATGGCATTTGTTGCGGAACTTCCGGACGGATGCCGTACCGTGTTCAACTTGTATGTTTTTGAGGAGAAATCCCACAAGGAGATCGCCGAAATACTTCATATCAAGGAGCATTCATCTACTTCGCAGTTGCATCGTGCCAAATGTTTGTTAGCAAAAAGAATTAAAAAATATACTGATGATGAGAGAAAAAGATGAAATAACCGATTTGTTCCGTAGCCGTCTGGGCGGTGCAGGGATGACTGTGCGGGATAACTTTTGGGAAGAGTTGCAATGCGATTTGTCCCGGAAGGAAGCAGGACGTCAGAAGCGAATTCTTCTTTCTCCGAGATTTTGTCGGGTGGCTGCAGCCGCATCGGTAGTCTTCGTGTTGGGAGCGGCTTCCGCGGCTTTTTGGTATTTCTCTCCCAAAGAAGAGATAAAGGAAGCCTTTACGCAAGTGGCAGCCTTGACACCCGAGGGCAGTCTGAAAGGGGATGTCGTACAGGAAAGTTTCCCGTCCATTCATCAGACGGATCCCACAGCGAATAAGCCCGGAATAAAACAGCCGGCAAACGGTGCACCGGCAGGACTGGTGGCCGATGCGGACGAAGAGTCTGTTTCACTTCATGTTTCCATCACAATTACACAGCGGGTTTACGGCAATAACCGTCAGCCGGGGAACGGTTACTACAGCAGTCAGAATTCAGCCCGGAATGGTATGTACCAGGCAGATTCGGACTGTAAAAATACAAATCCGGACATGAACACTGCGGCATCCGGTGATGACAAGACGGCAACGGCCGGAACAGAAACTACCTTGAAGCCTCGTTATTGGGCAATAAAGGCTGCCGTGGGAACTTCTTTGCCCCAAAGCAATTTTGATATGCCTTTCACTGCCGGAGTGACAGTGGAACGCCGCTTGAATAAATATTTGGCTTTGGAGACAGGGCTACAGTATAATTGCCTGCCTGCCGACCATACTCTGCATACGCTGGCAGTTCCCGTAAAACTGAATGCCATGCTTGCAAGCTCTCCTAAAGTGGATTTTTATGCTACCTTGGGAGGTGCCATTGAAAAGTGCATTGCAGGTGCGCCCGACAATAGTTTCAAGGCAGAACCGGTGCAGTTGTCTGTGGTTGCCGGGGTGGGAGTCCGGTATAAGGTGAATGACCGTTTTGCCCTGTTTGCCGAACCGTCCGTTTCCCATCACTTTGATACGGATTCACCAACGAAATCATTGCGTACGGAACGTCCCGTTAATCTGAACTTATTGTGCGGGGTACGCATGACTTATTAATCTTAAATGGAATATGAAGATGAAAACTCTATCTGATAACTTACCTATATTCGGGCGTATTTTACTGCTCGTGTTCTTTACTCTTTCATTGGCTTCCTGTGCAAAAGAAGCATTGGACTACAACCATCCGGACGTGGATTTGTTTGTAAAGCAATTGAAAGCCGGTAAATATTCCACCCAAAGTCCGGATGGGCTGAGCAGCATGCCGAAATTTACTGCCGAGGATATAGAGGAATTGCTGAAGTATGCCGAAGATCTGACCGTGATTCCTGCTTTTCCCTTGGCTCCGGTGTCTTATTCGGCTGGCGGGAAACTTCGTTTAGGCGAGTGCATCTTATGGACGGTCGAGACGATCCGTCTTGGGCACAATGCCTCGATGGGATGTAAGATGGTGCATGCGGATGCCGAGAATTACGAAGGAATCTATTTCCTTACGGATGAGGAGGTGCTGGATGCCGCTGCCCGTTACCGCCGCTGGTGGGAAGGCCGGAAGTATCCGCGTACCATGTGGACTATTGACCCCTGCTATGATGAGCCGCTTTGCGGAAGCGGGTATATGTGGTGGTAGAATGTATTTCAGGTATTAAAGATCAGGTATCAGGTATTAAGTAATCAAAATTATCAGGTGAGGAAATCTATACTTATAATAGGGCTGCTCTATGCGGTAGCCTTTCCTCTTTGCGCCCAAAACTGGACGCCGCAGGATTCCTTGAAGTTGCAGCAGTTGCTGAAGGGAAACGGGGAGGTAAAGGTGAATCCGGATGCTTTGAAGGAACTCGAAAGGAATATTTTGGGGACTCCGGAAGTATCGGTAAACAAGTCTTGGATGGACTTTGACCCCACTTTGCCCACTTCGTTGCAGAAAGAACCCAAGCAAGAAATCAAACTGACTCTGCGTCCCTATACGGCCAATACGAAATACAATTGGGATCCTGTCTATCAGAAGAAGATCAATGTCGGGAAGAATACTTGGAGGGGGGATCCTTATTATGAACTCAAAACGCTCTTTATCTATACGAATTGGGCGAAGACGCCTTTGGATATCGGCCCCCGTGAGAGTGTGGAACAGATTGAAGCTACCGGACAACGTTATCGGGTTACGGAACGTGCCAACAATATGGCGGTAGGAAGCTGGCAGGGAGTCGGTGGCGGCGGAATAGGCAGCCTTGATTTAATGACTCCTTTTACCCGTGAGTTCTGGAATTTTAAAGGACGCAGACGCCGTGCGCGTACATTGGAGGTTTTGAAAGCGTATGGAGACTCGACGACGGTTTTAATCAAGCATCCGGTGAAAGAATTGAAATGAACTTTCTTCTTTTTTTTCTTGTTATTCTTTGATAACCCTTAAAAAAAAATAACAATGAACAGAGTAACTTCTCTTTTGGGGATAAAATATCCGATTGTTCAAGCGGGAATGGTGTGGTGCAGTGGCTGGAGGCTTGCTTCCGCGGTAAGTAATGCGGGAGGATTGGGCCTGTTGGGAGCGGGATCCATGCATCCCGAAACGCTGCGGGAACATATTCGCAAATGCCGTGCGGCTACCCCTCATCCGTTTGGTGTGAATATTCCTTTGATGTATCCCCAGATAGAAGAAATCATGCAGATAGTGGCAGAGGAAGGGGTAAAGGTTGTATTTACATCTGCCGGTAGTCCTAAGAAATGGACGGGTTGGCTGCACGATCGTGGCATCACTGTGGTACATGTCATTTCATCTTCCCGTTTTGCCGGGAAAGCGGAAGAGGCGGGAGTGGATGCCATTGTTGCCGAAGGCTTTGAGGCGGGGGGCCATAACGGGAGAGAAGAGACGACTACTTTGTGTCTGATACCTGCCGTACGTGCCGCGACCACGCTACCGCTGATTGCGGCCGGAGGTATTGCTACCGGAGAAGCGATGCTTGCCGTGCGGGCATTGGGAGCTGAAGGAGTGCAGGTCGGTACGCGTTTTGCATTGACAGCCGAGAGTTCTGCCAGTGAGGTATTCAAGGACTATTGCCTGCACCTGGAAGAGGGTGATACGCGCTTGTTATTGAAAAAGCTGGCGCCTGTCCGTCTTGTACGCAATAACTTCCGTGATGCCGTGGAAGCTGCCGAGGCTGTGGGTGCAACGGAAGAGGAGCTTCGCGTTCTTTTAGGTCGTGGCCGTGCCAAACGCGGTATCTTTGAAGGTGATCTTGAAGAGGGTGAACTGGAGATAGGACAGGTTGCTTCTTTGCTTCATGGAAAAGGGGTACAGTCTGTACCGGCGGTGATGCGGGAACTGGTGGAGGAGTATAAAAGGGCATGGGAAAGGATGCAGGAAGTGTCTTGGTAAAATGAAGGAAGAAGAATGTTATCCTCTTGTTGTTAAACGTAATCCGTTGGATTGTATTTAAATCATAGAACGTAAACATTAAAAAAAAGGAATACCTCCGGATTACCGGTGATATTCCTTTTCTTCTTTATGCCTGTATTCCTTTATCTGCAGGCTGTTCTTCCCAATGGAAGGGTTCGAAAGTACTGTTCGGGTCAATCCAGGACGGTTTCTTGGAAGCGTAGATGATGAACGGGGCAATCACTACGACAAGGGCACCGATGATAAGTACGGAGAACCATACGGTATTGCTGCCTGTTGAAATCTGGCTGGGCGGAATGAAGCTCAGGATGAATGCCAGCAATGAGCCGCAGAAACCAAGTCCGCCGACAAACCACATCAGTCCGTTGCCTGCTTTACCGATACGGAACGGACGGTTCAGTTTCTTCATCTTATAACGCAGGGCGATGGCTCCGGAGAACATCAACATATACATGATGAGGTAAAGGACTACCGTCAACTGAGAGAGTATCTGGTAGAAACTCTGTACGGAAGGCATAACCACGAACAAGAGGCTCAATACGGTTACGGCGCCACCTTGCACGAACAGGATATTCTTCTGTACACCCAGTTTGTTGGTCTTCTGGAAGAACGGAGGCATATAACCTGCTTTGCCTACGGCAAAGATACCTTTGGAAGGACCGGCAACCCATGTCAACACGCCAGCCAACACGCCGAATGCCAATGCGATGGCGATAATCGGTGACAGCCAGGAGGCGTGGATATACTTGAAGTAGTTGTCGAAGCCTACGAGCAGACTCTGTGTTAGGCTGATGTCGTTGGCCGGGATGATGACTCCCAGTGAGAACGTGCCCAGCACGAAGATGATGACCGTGATGGCAGCGCCGATGAATACAGCCTTCGGATAATTCTTGGAGGGGTTATCCATATCCTTTACGTGGATACCGCCCATTTCCATACCTGCATAAAAGAGGAAGATGCTTGCTGCCAGTACGACGTTGTCGAAGTTGGTAAGGTCCGGGAAGAAGCTGCTGTGGAAATCGAGGTTGGAGTGTCCTCCGCTTGCCAGGTAAGCGATTCCCAGGATAATCAGCAGGGCTGCCGGGATAATCGTGCCGACCATACCGCCGACTTTGGCTACCTTGCCTACCCATCCCATACCTTTCAATGAGATGAAAGTGGCGAGCCAGTAGATGATGAGCACAACGGCCAGCGTGTAATACTTGTTGTTTGCCAGGGACATGTCATGTACGTCGTTCATGCCGATGAAGGCGATGGAAACGGCACCGAATGTCAAGACTGTAGGATACCAGATTGTACTTTCAATCCATTGTACCCAGATGGCGAGGAAACCCAGTTTCTTGCCGTAGGCTTCACCCACCCAGCGGAACACACCGCCTTGTTTGTCCTGAAACATGGCAGCCAGTTCCGCAGCGACAAGTGATGTCGGGATGAGGAATACGATGGCTGCGAATAAGTAGTAGAAGGCCGAACTCATTCCGTATACGGCCTCGGCCGGTAGTCCACGCAGAGATACTACAGCCGTCACATTCATGATAGCCAGGGTGAATACTCCCAGCTTCACAGTTTGTTTGATATTTGCCATAAGTTAAGGTTTTTGGTGAAAAATATATTCAAAATCAGCGTTTATAACAATGCCCGGTAGCAGTTGTTTCCGGCGTGTTGGAGAAAAATCGGGTTTTAACAGTCAGGACGCATCGGCAGTGGGGGCAGAGGAAGATGCTTCCTGCTGCGTTTGTACCCGCTTTTGCGTCATCCGGCTGTAGAAATCTTCTTTTTCTTTGTTGCGCCGCTGTACCAGGCTTGTTACATAGACTGTAAAGATAGGGAACATCATCATGCCCAGTGCTGCAAGCAGTACGGACAGTACCCGTCCGGTGGGGGTGACCGCTATGATATTGGAGCCTACCGTCGTTACATCCATGAATGCCCACCACAGAGCATCACCGTAACCTTTGACCAAAGGATTGGTGCCATGCTCCATGACGTAAAAGGCGAGGCTGGAAAAGTAAACGGTGGCCAACAGCATTGTCAGGTAGGATACGAATAGTCCTGACGCACGGTTGTACGTCAGCCACCCCACTACGATAGCCATGGCGTATCCGCCCCGTACCAACGGGATGAAGCGCAGCATATAGGTGATTTCGGGCGAGAAGGTCCATCCCATATAGGCAATGATGTTCTGATAGGGTATGGCTACCAGCAGGAAAATGAAGTGTGTGGATACATAGCGTGCCTTGTTTTCCGCCAGAATCCATTCCAATACGAAATCTGCCAGGAACAGGGCGCAAATCCATAACTGTACTTTCATATATACCGACTGTTCGTAGAAGGGTATTCCTTTGAATGTGTCGATGGAGATGCTGATAACCAGGAAAAGCGAAAGCAGCAGGATGATGACATGCAGTATGCCATAAATGCCTTTCTCCCGCAAAGAAAATTCTGATAGAGCCATTTTCATGATGAAGACAACCTGTCTTTATTCGGTAATTGTCACATTGTCACCGTTGAACACACCCAGTCCGAGTTTGTTCATGATGAACTTGATTGCCAGCTGTGATTTGACGGAGTTGCCTGCCGTATCCAAAGGAGGAGCGAAAGCTGAGACTCCCATTACACCGGGTAACACTGCCATAACACCGCCTCCTACACCGCTTTTGGCGGGAATTCCGGCCGTGTACATCCAGTCGCCTGAATGTTCGTAGAAACCTACGGTGGAAATCATTGAAGTGATTTTCGGTGCGAGGCCGGCCTCGAATACTGTCTGTTTGGTTACGGGGTTTACGCCGTTGTTGGCAACGGTTCCTGCTGCAATGGCCAGCTGTCGGGCGGTGATGCCTAGGGAGCATTGGCGGGTATAGAGGTCGAGAGCCATATCCGGATCGTCATAGATACGGTTATAGTTCTTCAACAACCAGGCAATGGAACGGTTATTGAAGTTGGTGGCTGTTTCCGATTTGTACAGTTCGTCAATAAGTTGCGGGGCAGAGCCGCAAAGTTCGGTGATGTTCTGCACGATGGCAGCCCATTTTTTGTCGGAGTTCCCCACCGGCTGTACCATGGAGCAGGCAGAAATGGCACCTGCGTTTACCAACGGGGTAGAAGGGTGGTCGTTTTCCAGCAGGATGGCGATGATTGAGTTGAACGGCAGGCCCGTGGCATCGGCTCCGATCATATCCAATACTTTCTGTGCACCGTATTGGCGCAGGATAAGAATGGCGGTGTGCACCTTTGATACAGACTCTATGCCAAAATGATAATCCGTGTCACCGATGTTGATGGTCTGTCCGTCCATCAGGCAAATGCTGAGGCCGAACAGGTGGGAATCTATATTGGCAAGGTAGGGGATGTAGTCGGCATTCTTCCCTCCCGTATGGCCCTTGACTTCATTGTAGGCTTGCTGTGCAACTTCCTTGATCTGTGAAATTGATATTTTCTTTTCCATACATTTGTAATATTTACGGTTGGACGATGGACGATTTACGATTGAGATTACTGTAGGCTGAATTTTGGTTCAGGACATGCTGTAACCGTACATCGTAAATCGTCTGGTCGTCTAATCCTCTGTTGGTTTATTTAGCGGCTTTCTTGTGACGACGGCCGCCGTGGTTGAACAGTTTGGCTTCTACCGGTAGATTCTTTTCCTGTGCCATACGGGTAGGGGTCGGGTAATCCAGTTTCTCCAGTTCGGTAATGGCATTTTTGATGTCGCCCAACAGCATATCTGCCATATCGCGGCTGAAACCTTGGCGGACAACGACACGCATGACTATGTAGTCTTCCAACTTTTCGGGCAATGTATAGGCAGGTACCATCCAGCCGTGTTGAGACAGCTTATCCTGCAAGTCATACAGGGTCCATTTGGCGGTCTTTGCATATTCCGGTTTCAAGTACCAGATGAACAACGGGTTCACAACTTCGTCGGAGTAGTTTACGAATGGAGCCATCTTGCCGATTTCATCATGAATGTATTTGGCAATCATCAGTGAATTGTATTGTACTTCCTTGTATCCTTGGAATCCTAAGCGGATGAATTGGTAATACTGTCCCAGAATCTGTGCGGCAGGGCGGGAGAAGTTCAGGCCGACCTGGGTAATGTTGGCGCCGAGGTAGTTGACGCTGAACGCCATTTCTTCGGGCAGATATTCCTTGCCTTTCCAGCAGACCCAACCCAGACCCGGATAAACCAGTCCGAATTTGTGGCCGCTGACACTGATGGAAAGTACCCACTTCAGGCGGAAGTCCCATTTGGTGTCGGGATAGAGGAAGGGAAGGATGAAACCGCCGCTGGCGGCATCTACGTGGATAGGAATGTCATAGCCGGTCTTGGCATTATATGCGTCGAGGGCTTTGTCGAGAGCTTCAACGTCATCGTTCAGTCCTGTCCATGTAACGCCCTGGATGGGTACTACGCAAATGGTGTTTTCATCACACATCTTCAGTGCTTCTTCGGGGTCGAGCGTGGTCTTTTCCAAAGTCAAGGGTACTTCACGCATTTCAATCTGCCACAGTTGGGCAAATTTCTCCCATACCACCTGGAAACCGGTTGAGATGACAAAGTTCGGTTTGTCGAACGGTTTGCCCTGAGCCTGGCGTTTCTTGCGCCAGCGTAGCCAGGCTGCCACACCACCCAGCATACAGGCTTCTGAAGAACCGATGGCGAGCGCGCCGGTTTTCCAGGTATCCTTTTCGGGCGAATTCCACAAATTGGCGACAATGTTGATACATTTGCCGTTCATTACGGCGATGCGAGGGTATTCGGTTTCATCAATGTAGTTGATGTTGATGGCTTCGTTCATCAGCTTGGTGGCATAGTCATCCATATAGGTGGTGACGAATGTGGCTAAGTTCAGGCGCGGCTGTGTCTGGGCAAAGGTCTCGTCTTTTACCATCTGGTAGGCGACTTCCGGGGTAGTGGGCCCATCGGGTATTTTCTCTACCGGTGACGGTTGCAACATACGGTCTGAGCCGAACACGTCAGTTTTGGCATCTCCTTTTCTGAAATTCAAATCTTCCATATAAATAATGTTTTTAAAGGTTTAGGCGGCGGGGCTTTTCCCCGTCTGATTTTCCACAACAACGGCATTCATTGAGGAAAGTTCCGGGGTTTTACATTATTTGGCGTTTATTAAAGCGGAGGCTGGTAACATCTTAAAAAACGAACATTCTTAGGAGTGGTTTGTTGTTTCCACATTATTCATATAAAATATTTATCTATATGCAAGTCAATACCGGAAGGGGAACGATTCCTCTTATCACGCTTATAGGCATCTGGTCTATTTCAGCATTGACCTCGTTGCCTGGTTTGGCTGTATCGCCTATCCTCGGACAACTTTCCTCCATTTTTCCGAAGGCTACGGAACTGGATATACAGATGCTTGCCTCCCTGCCTTCACTGCTGATTATACCTTTTGTGTTGCTGGCGGGCAAGTTGGCCGAAAAACGGGACTTTATCCGTTTACTGCGGGCCGGATTATGGATGTTTGCCGCCAGTGGAGTGCTTTATCTGTTTTCAAGCAAGATGTGGCAACTGATGGCGGTCAGTGCATTGTTGGGGATAGGTTCGGGGTTGATTATTCCACTTTCCACCGGTCTGATATCGCGTTACTTCACGGGAACCTACAGGGTGAAACAGTTCGGCTACAGTTCGGCAATTACCAATGTAACGCTGGTGGTAGCTACAGCGGTAACCGGATATTTGGCAGAGGTCAATTGGCACTTGCCGTTTGTTGTTTATCTGTTGCCTCTGATTTCCCTTCTGCTTTCTGCATACTTAAAAAATGACGATAGCCGGCCGGTTGAAACGACGGTGCAGGCTGCTGCTGTTCCTGTAGAGCAGTCACCTGCCATTTCCGGAAAATACGGTATTCATCTTCCGCATCTTTTGCATCTGATGCTGTTCTATGGTCTGGTTACTTATGTTGTTTTGGCGGTAACCTTCAATTTGCCGTTTTTGATGGAGGCACATCATTTTTCAAGTGGCAATTCCGGATTGATGATTTCCTTGTTTTTCCTTGCTGTCATGGCTCCTGGATTTGCATTGGACCGTATTGTGAAGGTTCTGGGTGAGAAAACCAAATTCTACAGTCTGTTGTCCATTGCCTTGGGACTGTTGCTGATTTGGATTGCACCTGTCGAGTGGCTGATTATACCGGGATGTCTGTCAGTCGGTTTGGGATATGGAGTGATCCAGCCTCTTGTTTATGATAAGACGGCAGATACGGCCATGCCGGAGAAGACGACACTGGCACTGGCTTTTGTGATGGTGATGAATTATCTGGCTATCCTGTTGTCTCCCTTTATTACGGATTCCTTCCAGCACTTGTTTTATTCCCATTCAAAGGAATTCCCCTTCATCTTTAATCTTTGCGTCACTTTGCTTGCCATGTATTGGGCGTATGCAAGGAGGAAAAGTTTCTTGTTTGATGATAGATTGTAGAGGAACAGTTCATTCATGGATATTCATTTTCAGGCGCGGGCTATGCGGAGCGCATCCGGTGCTCCGTTAGTCCGCGCCCGGGAGATTTATCCATGTTGGCGGTTTACAGGCCGATGGGTTCGTATTTCAGTCCGAATACATCCGCTACGGCTTTGTAGGTTACTTTTCCTTCTACAATGTTCAGGCCAAGTGCCAGTGCCGGATCGTCTTTGCAGGCTTGCTTCCAGCCTTTGCATGCCAAGGCCACGGTATAGGGCAGTGTAGCGTTTGTCAATGCCATGGTGGAAGTGAACGGTACGGCACCGGGAATATTGGCTACTGCATAGTGTACGATACCGTCTATCACATAAGTAGGTTCACTGTGCGTGGTAGGATGAGACGTCTCAAAACAACCTCCCTGGTCAATGGCGACATCCACAAGGACGGTGCCGGGCTTCATCATTTTCAGCATCTCTCTGGTGATGAGATGAGGTGCTTTGTCACCGGGAATCAAGACGGAACCGATAACGAGATCTATATTGGGCAACTCCATCTTGATGTTGTGGGTTGAAGAGTAGAGCGTTTTTACATTCTTGGGCATCACTTCGCTGAGGTAGCGCAGTCTGGGAAGGTTGATATCTGTAATCAGAACCTCGGCACCCATTCCGGCAGCTATTTGTGCGGCATTGGTGCCTACAATGCCGCCGCCCAGAATCAGTACACGTGCGGGACGTACCCCTGTCACACCACCCATCAATTTACCTTTTCCGCCTTGGGGCTTTTCAAGGAAACGGGCTCCTACCTGGGTGGCCATACGTCCGGCCACTTCACTCATCGGAGTTAACAGCGGCAATGAGCGGTCTTCTTTTTCTACCGTTTCGTAGGCGATGCAGACGGCGCCGCTTTCAATCATGGCTTCGGTCAGTAATTTATCGGCAGCGAAGTGGAAATAGGTGAACACCACTTGTCCCTTTTTTATCAGTTTGTACTCCGGTGCGATAGGTTCCTTTACCTTGACAATCATGTCAGCTGCTGCATAAGTGTCTTCAATGGTTGGCAACATTTGTGCACCTACGGCGATGTAATCGTCGTCAGAGAAACCGCTGTTTGCACCTGCAGAGGCTTGTACATACACCGTATGACCGCGTTTCACCAACTCGGCTACTCCGGCAGGGGTCATTCCTACACGGTTCTCGTTGTTTTTGATTTCTTTAGGTACTCCGATAATCATAACCTTAAGAATTTAGGGGGTTAAACATGTCGCAAGATACGAAAATGGAAGGTAGGGTGTTATCGTATCCTCCATGTTTAAAAACAGGAAATCAGTTGGTGTGCCGTATCCGGAATGAGTTTGTCTTTGAGTACGTCCATATCGGCTCTACCTTCTGCTTCTTCGGTAGTCCGGTTGCTTACAATGAAGGTGCTTGCCATGGGAATTTGTGGATATGCCTCATTGTTTATTTGCTTTTATGGGGCAAAGATATAGATTCTTTTTATCTTTGTCCGTGTTTTGAAATGACTTATTGTAATGAAAATAATAACAAATCCCATTTTATATTCTTTTTTCTTCTTCTCGCTGTCGTCGGGAATGCAGGCGCAGGAAGTAGCCGACACATTGGATACCGTACATGCTGCGGAGGTTTCCTCCGTAACGGAGGATACACCTTTGCGGAATGCTTCCTTTATTCCTCCTTTTGATTTCCCCATCACTTTCTCCGGAAATTTCGGTGAGATTCGTGCCAATCATTTTCATGGCGGGCTGGACTTCAAGACCGGGGGGACTGTAGGCAAGCAGGTACACGCATTGGCCGACGGCTACATTTCACGCATCCGTGTCACTCACGGTTCGGGATATGTACTCGATGTAGTCTATAATAATGGTTATTCGACTATCAACCGCCATCTCAGTGCTTTTGTCGGCGAAATAGCCCGTAGAGTGAAAGACCTCCAATATGAAGAGGAGAGCTGGGAGGTGGAAATCACTCCCGAGCCGGGGGAATATCCGGTCAAGGCGGGACAGGTCATTGCACTGAGTGGTAATACAGGTTATTCTTTTGGTCCTCATTTGCACCTGGATATGATTGAAACCGAAACGGACGAGTATGTGGATCCGTTGCCCTTCTTCATGAAGGAAGTGAAGGATCATACGGCTCCGCGTGCCGAAGGTATCATGCTGTTTCCCCGTCCCGGCAAAGGGGTAGTGGATGGGAAGCAGGCACGCCGGGCTTTTCCTGTCAGGCCTGCCAAGACAATCACTGCCTGGGGAACGGTGGGCGCCGGTATCCGTGCCTATGATTATATGGACGGAGTGCATAACCGGTATGGAGTAAAGACCGTTGTTCTGGAAGTAGATGGTGAAGAAGTGTTCCGCAGCACGGTAGATCGTTTTGCATATAATGAAAACCGGTATATCAATTCGTGGACGCACGGACAATATATGAAGTCGTTCATTGAACCGGGCAATCATTTGCGTATGTTGCATGCATCCAATGGTAACCGCGGATGGGTAGATATTAAAGAGGAGCGTCCTTATCTGTTTGTCTATACCCTGAGTGACGCATTGGGTAATACTTCCAAGGTCCGCTTCACTGTGCAGGGCAAGAGAGCGGATATTCTTCCGGTGGAACATCGTGAAAAGTATGTGTTCAAGTGGGATAAAGTGAACTATCTGCAGGAACCGGGACTGGAGTTGGTTATTCCCCGTGGCATGTTGTATGATGACGCGTGGCTGAACTATGCCGTGCGTGCCGATAGCGGTGACATTGCCTTTACTTATCAGCTTCATGATACGCGCATCCCCCTGCATGGAGCCTGTGACTTACGCATCGGTTTGCGCTGCCGTCCGGTGGAGGATATGACGAAATATTATGTGGCGGGTGTCACAGCCCGTGGCGGAAAATACAGTATCGGAGGCAAGTACGAAGACGGTTTTATGAAAGTGCGTATCCGCGATTTGGGTACGTATACGGTTGCTGTCGATACCGTTCCGCCGGTGATTTCCCCTGTAAACCAGACCCAATGGGGACGTACGGGACGTGTTGTGTTCAAGGCCAAGGACAAAGAGACGGGCATCAACAGTTACCGTGGTACGATTGACGGTAAATATGCTTTGTTTGGCAAGCCGAACTCCATCAGCGGAAATCTAGTTTGTGAACTTGATCCGGAACATGTGGAAAAGGGAGGAAAGCATCTGGTGGAAATGACCGTGACTGACGGATGCGGCAACCAGACAACGGAACAGTACGAGTTTGTGTGGTAAGACACCTCCTCTCTGCCCCCGGTTTCTCCGTTATCGGGGGAGAGCAATCCGGTGGGAGGGGAGGTTGGAAGTTACTTTTGCTGTATATAGTGTAATGAATAAGTGTAATATAAATATGTGTAACAGGCTATCATTCTCTTCTCCCCTCTCTTTCGGAGAGGGACGGGGATGAGGCCTTAATTTATTAGAAGTATGAAAAATAAAAGACTGACTCTTTCCGTCTTGTTTGTTGTGGCAGCCGTAGTGAATGCATTGGCTTGTACCAATCTTATAGTAGGCAAGAACGCCTCTGCCGACGGCTCTACCATTGTGTCCTATTCCGCCGATTCTTACGGACTGTTCGGCGAGTTGTATCACTATCCGGCAGGCTTGCACAAAAAAGGAACGCTGATTGATATCCACGAGTGGGATACAGGAAAGTATCTGGGACAAATTGAACAGGCACGTCAGACCTATAACGTAATCGGTAATATGAATGAGTTTCAGCTTACCATCGGTGAAACCACTTTCGGCGGGCGTCCCGAGCTGGTGGATACGACCGGAATCATTGACTATGGAAGTCTTATTTATGTGGGATTACAGCGCTCGCGTACAGCTCGTGAAGCCATTAAGGTGATGACCGAACTGGTACAGGAATACGGCTACTACAGCAGCGGCGAGTCATTTACGATTGCCGATCCTAATGAGATCTGGATCATGGAGATGATTGGCAAGGGACCCGGTGTACGCGGTGCCGTATGGGTGGCTGTCCGTGTGCCCGATGACTGTATTTCCGCACATGCCAACCAAAGTCGTATTCATCAATTCAATATGAACGATAAGGAGAACTGTATGTATTCTTCGGATGTTATCTCTTTTGCCCGCGAAAAGGGGTATTTTGAAGGAGTAAACAAGGACTTCAGTTTTGCCGATGCATATGCGCCCCTTGATTTTGGCGCACGCCGTTACTGTGAGGCCCGTGTATGGAGTTACTTTAATATGTTTACCGACCGTGGCAACGAATTTCTGCCTTATATATTGGGTGACACCGATACCCCGATGCCTTTGTTTGTGAAACCCAACCGTAAAATTTCCGTACAGGATGTGAAGAATGCCATGCGCGACCATTACGAAGGTACTCCGCTTGACATCAGCAAGGATTTCGGTGCCGGCCCGTATCATACTCCGTACCGTCTTTCGCCTCTGTCCTTTAAAGTAGGTGACCAGGAATACTTTAACGAGCGTCCGATTTCTACCCAGCAGTCGGGTTTTGTATTTGTGGCACAGATGCGTTCCACATTGCCCGATGCTGTAGGCGGTGTGCTGTGGTTTGGTACGGACGATGCCAATATGGCTGTCTTTACTCCGGTATATTGTTGCACAGACAAAGTTCCCGTGTGCTACACCCGTGTCGATGGTGCCGATTATATCACCTTCTCATGGAATTCCGCTTTCTGGATATTCAATTGGGTTGCCAATATGGTTTATCCCCGTTATGATTTGATGATGGATGATGTACGTGCCACTCAGACAGAGCTGGAAACTACTTTCAATGAGGCACAGGAAGGCATTGAGTCTGCTGCCGTAAAACTGCTGGAGAAAGATCCTGCCAAGGCAAAAGCCCTTCTTACCAACTATACCCATATGACTGCCCAAAGTGCCTTCGACACTTGGAAGCGTCTCGGCGAATTCCTTATCGTAAAATATAATGACGGTGTGGTGAAACGTATGAAAGACGGTAAGTTCGAACGCAACTCCATCGGCCAGCCGGCAGGTGTTGTCCGTCCGGGTTATCCGAAGGAGTTTTTGGAGGAGTATGTCAAGCAGACAGGAGACAGATATAAAATGCCTGAATAAAACATTGGTGCGGGTTACAGCGTTTGTTTATCTCTCTTGTAAAAACTGTGTAAATGTATGCAATCCGCACAATCTGTGTTGAAAAAAATTAGGATATTTGAACTTATTCTCCTACATTTGTGACTCAACAAGTAGTTTATATTAACTTTAAAAACAATGATAGTCTTATGGAAAATAAGGAACTGATTAGACAGGTGACTGAGAAAGCCGAAAAATGGCTTACCCCGGCATACGATGCCGAAACTCAGGCTGAAGTGAAACGCATGTTGGAAAACCCAGATAAAACCGAATTGATAGACAGCTTCTACAAGGATCTGGAATTCGGGACGGGCGGTCTGCGCGGCATCATGGGTGCCGGTACAAACCGCATGAACATCTATACCGTAGGTGCCGCCACACAAGGTCTGTCCAATTATCTGAATAAATGCTTTGCAGGCAAAGGCCCGATTTCTGTGGTAGTGGGTTACGACTGCCGTAACAATAGTGACAAGTTTGCCAAGATTTCTGCCGACATCTTCTCCGCAAACGGTATCAAAGTTTATCTTTTCGATGACCTTCGTCCTACACCGGAAGTCTCATTCGCCATTCGCCACTTTGGCTGCCAAAGCGGTATCAACATCACTGCAAGCCATAATCCGAGAGAATACAACGGATACAAGGCATATTGGGATGACGGTGCCCAGGTACTTGCCCCGCACGACACCGGCATTATTGACGAAGTGAACAAGGTGACTGTAGCCGACATCAAATTCAACGGAAACAAGGAGCTGATTCAGATTATCGGCAAGGACGTCGATCAAGTTTATCTGGATAAGGTACATTCTATCTCTATTGATCCGGAAGTAATCAAGCGTCAGAAGAACCTTAATATTGTTTATACTCCGCTTCATGGTGCAGGACGTGTGCTCATTCCCGATTCACTGAAAGAGTGGGGATTTGAGAATGTGAACTGTGTGCCCGAACAGATGGTGAAGGATGGCAATTTCCCGACTGTGGTATCTCCGAACCCCGAAAATGCCGAAGCTCTTTCCATGGCTATTGCCCTGGCCAAGAAGATTGATGCCGATATTGTGATGGCAAGTGATCCGGATGCCGACCGTGTAGGCATGGCTTGCAAAGACGACAAGGGAGAATGGGTGCTTATCAACGGTAACCAGACTTGCCTGATTTTCTTGTATTACATCATCAAGAACCGTATTGCGATGGGCAAGATGCAGCCGAACGACTTTATCGTGAAGACCATCGTGACCACTGAACTTATCAAGGCTGTGGCGGACAAGAACAAGATTGAAATGCGTGACTGCTATACCGGTTTCAAATGGATTGCCCGTGAAATCCGTCTGAGCGAAGGCAAGCAGCAGTACATCGGCGGTGGCGAAGAAAGCTACGGCTTCCTGGCAGAAGATTTCGTCCGCGATAAAGATGCCGTTTCTGCATGTTCCTTACTGGCAGAAATCTGTGCGTGGGCAAAAGATCAGGGCAAGACGCTCTATGACGTGCTGATGGATATCTATGTGGAATATGGTTTCTCTAAGGAAACCACTGTGAATGTCGTGAAACCGGGCAAGAGTGGCGCCGAGGAAATCAAGGCCATGATGGATAATTTCCGTGCCAATCCTCCAAAGGAAATCGGCGGTTCGGCGGTTTCTCTGATCAAGGACTATAAGACTTTGAAGCAGACTGATGCCGCAGGTAAGGTGGTTGGACTGGACATGCCGGAATCATCCAATGTTCTTCAATATTTCACGGAAGACGGTACGAAGATTTCTGTTCGTCCTTCGGGTACGGAACCGAAAATCAAGTTCTATATCGAGGTGAAAGGTGAGATGGGATGTCCCAAATGTTACGTCAGTGCCAATGCGGAAGCTGAAAAGAAAGTGGAAGCAGTGCGCAAGTCACTTGGGATTTAAGGATTGTACGTTCTGGCAGAAAGAACGGTTTCCATAAATAAAAATGAAAGGGTACAACCGGAATGCGGTCTGTACCCTTTTTCTTTTGCCTGTAAATGTGGAAGTTCCGGAAGAGTTAAGCTTCTTTTGCTTTCTTTAAGCCGGTATTCGTAATCATTATCCGTCGGATGCTGTTTCTATATGCGACAGAAGTCAATGAGTTGACAGGTTGTACTACAGATTGCGGTCGCACGCCGATTGGTTGATGTGAATGAGAGTCGTTTCATTCGTAGTTGTTCGTTTGTGAGTGCGTGCCTTCCGCAATCTGTTTTTATTTCCTTTCCCTTTTTAATACTTCTTTTCCCATTTTTCATTCCTTATCCTTCCTTCTTTTCATTTTTCTCCAGCCACCAGTCTATCAATTTCCGTGCAATGCTTAGCTTGCGCGGTATTTCCGGCAGATTTTCCTTGGAGAAGAATGCGGCTGCGCTGAGTTCATCTTCCTGCAGTTTTATTTCCCCACTTTCGTAGTCGGCAATGAAGCCCACCATCAACCCGCTGGGTAGGGCCAGGGCTGGTTACTGAAGTATCGGATATTTTTCACTTTCAGTCCGGTTTCTTCCATGACTTCCCGTTCCACGCATTCTTCCAGTGTTTCGCCGGCCTCCAGGAAGCCCGCTACCAGTCCGTAGAACGTCCCCCGGAAATTACGGGCATGTACCAGCAAGATTTCTTTGCCTTTTTGTATCAATACGATGATGGCGGTGGAAACGGGCGGATACATTTCGTTGCCGCAGTTGGGGCATTTCTTCATGATAGGGGTTTGCTGTTCCATGGGCGTACCGCATACGGGACAGAAGCGGCTGTGCTCGTCCCAGTAGAGTATCTGGTATGCCTTTCCGGCGGACCGGTATTCGTCTGCAGAAATGTAGTCGTATGAAGCCCGCAAGCCTATCATCACCCATTCTTCGGTTTCTGCGACGGGCTGTCCCGCAGCAAATGCACGCACCTGCTTGCCGTTGGGCGGGAATACGTCGTGTATATTGCATCCGCTTTCCGGTGTCAAGGGTGGATTTATGCTGACGGGTACGCTGTATTTTATCTCTCCTTTTTCCGTATATCCTTTCTTCAATAGCAGTTGGTCCTTGAAGAAGACGAACCACTGCGTGGAGGGTTTGATTTCTGTTGAATCTTCCATTGCTTGTTTTCTATTATTTTTTTTTTGGGGGGGGATGAACACGGGAACACAGAGGCACAGAGACTCTTTTCAAAGAGATAAAGCATTCATTTCTGTGTCTTTGTGTTGTCTCTGTGTTCGCCCCCTAAATTTCGTTTGCTGTGTCTTTTTCTTGTCGCACATAGACCGTTGACCTTCCCATCCCGCGGCGGCGCAGGAACCCTTGCAGGATGAATTTGTTCAGTTCGTCTATGGCGGCATGCCTGGTCAGCCCGCTCAATTGGATGTATTCGTTTTTGTTGATGCATACATTCTGCTTGAGGAACAATTCCAATTCGGCTTTTCTTGTTTCTTCGGTGGTCTCTACTGCCTTTTTCGATTTCTTGGTAGTGGAGTGTACACGTTCCAACGTCATTTTCTTCTTGATGTTGTTGCGGAACGTGCTGCTGATGCGCAGGTGCACGTTTTGGAATTGGACGGATTCGGAGCGGATTTTCTTTTTCTCGTCGTCGGTCTCGCGCAAGCATTTCAGTGAAGTGCTGAAGAATCCGAGTTCTCCCAGCTCCACGATGTTTCCGTTGGCCAGCAGGTCGCAAAGTTCGTCGATGCAGGCATCCAGTGCTGCCCCTATCACATTCTTGGGCAGATGTTGGAATGTAGAGACATGTTCCACAAACTCCTTTTGGGTATAAGTCCTTTTCGGGCAGATACGTGCATGGAGTGATTTCTTGTCTTCTTTCCCGTCGGGCGAAGGCGTTTCGTAAAGGTCGTAATACGCGCTCATAAGATAGTTGTTTTTGTTTATAGCGATAAACAGTTCTCGTCGCTTCGGGGAATTATTTTTGTCGCTAAGCAGATTAATTTTCTTCTTCCTAGAAACTAATCGTCCGACAACTGTTGCATTATCGTCCGACAGTTGTTTAATTATCGTCCGACAGCTGTCGGACGAAACAGAAATGGGTATGGGACGATTAATTCTTAGTGAACAAAGGTATAAAATATTGTGATACGAAGGGTAGTGTTTGGGGAGGAAAGTTTTAGTTTGCAGGAAGTTTCTGCTTGACCCCTTAAATGTTTCTATTGATGTTACAACAAAAAGGGCGAGTTTCCCCGCCCTAAATGTTTTCACAACGGAATAATCCTTATTGTGATTTGCTTCATTTTAGTGTGACAAAGTTAAGAAATAAATTGAAAAAAAACAATGGAAGTGAAAGGAATTTTGATTATATTTGACAGAAACATAAATTATGTATTATGAAAAGAATATTAGGGTTAGATATGGGTTCAGCTTCCATTGGTTGGGCTATTATAGAGGAAGATGGTAATGTAATAAAAATCATCGCATTAGGTAGTCGTATAATTCCGTATAATGGCACTGAAGGACAAGATTTTGTTAAGGGTGCAGGAGAAACTCGAGACGCTTTGCGAACAAAGAATCGTACTGCCCGGAAAGGTTATGACCGTTATCAGTTACGGAGGAAGTATCTTGTTGATGTGCTTGTAAAGAACGACATGATGCCTGATGAAAGTTTGAAGTGCCTTTCCAAAATGCAATTATGGGAATTACGCAATAAAGCGGTCACTGAATATGTCTCTAAACAAGAATTAGGAAGGATATTACTTTGGCTCAATCAAAAACGTGGTTACAAAAGTAGTCGTAGTGAGGCTAACTTAGATAAAAAAGATACTGAATATGTTGCTGCGGTTAAGTGCCGTTATGAAATGATAAAGGAGAAAAACCTTACGATTGGACAATGTCTTTATAATGAGTTGTGTAGTAACGAGTATTTCCGTATTAAAGAGAATGTTTTTCCGCGGGAGGCATATATCGAGGAATTTGACAAAATTTGTGAGAAACAAAAAAAGCATCTGGGATTAACCGATGAACTGATAGCTCGGATACGTAATGAGATTATTTATTATCAGCGACCATTAAAGTCACAAAAAGGACTTGTTGCAGTGTGTGATTTTGAAGGTTTTTATGAAAAAACAGATGGTAAAGAACGTTTTGTCGGACCTAAGGTTGCGCCAAAGAGTTCACCTTTATTTCAGCTTGCTAAGATCTGGGAAAGTGTAAATAATATAAAATTGAGTACAATAAGTGGCGAAAATGTTGAATTGACATTAGAAGAAAAGAAAAAAATCATTCACCATTTAGACAACAATGGTAAGCTGACCTCCATAGAGTTATTTAAGATTTTACATAAAAACAAGAAAGACTTTATTGTTCCCAGACAATTAGAAAAAGGTATTCAAGGAAATATTGTAAAAGTCGCAATAATAAAGATATTGGGTGAAAAATATAGTGAATTATTGAAATTTGACTTGACTGTTATTGAAGAAATAGGAAGGTGTGGTTATTTGTATGATAAAAAGACTGGTGAAGTTCTGAATGAAAAAACATTGAAATGTGTTGACTCAAAAGTGGAAAAGGAACCATATTATCAATTGTGGCATACAATTTATTCCATAAACGATGTTCAGGAATGTAGTAATGCGTTGCAGAAAGGGATTATAATAGCCGGGAAAGCAAAGGATGGTGATGAGGTAAGAGTAAAAATAGATAAGGAAACAGCCGACAAACTTGCAGCCATTGATTTTAATAAATTGGGTTTTGGAAATAAATCAGCAAAAGCTATTCGCAAGATTCTGCCATATCTGATGGAAGGGGATAAATACAGCGAAGCCATGAGCTATGCCGGTTATGATCATTCCGTTTCTTGGACGAGGGATGAAAATCTTAGGCGGGGCTTATTGGATAAGTTGAAACCGATAGCAAAGAATTCTTTACGACAGCCAATCGTAGAGAAGATTCTTAATCAAATGGTGAATTTAGTAAATGCTATTATAGAGAAATATGGTAAGCCAGATGAGATTCGTATAGAATTGGCACGTGAACTGAAACAAAGTAAAGATGAACGCAACGCTGCTGATTTAAAAATGAGCAAGCGTCAACGTGAAAATGAGATTATAGCAAGTCGTTTAGAAGAATATGGTTTGCGGGCAACAAAAAATAATATTACCAAGTATAGACTATATGAAGAAATTGAAAATCAGGGTGGGAAGCTAAATGCTATTTGTGTTTATTGTGGCCAACCAATCTCACGTACTGAAGCAATACTTGGAAGAGAGGTTGATGTGGAACATATCATTCCTAAATCAAAACTTTTTGATGATTCGCAAAGCAATAAGACATTGGCTCATCGCCGTTGTAATTCTTTTAAAAATGATATGACTGCTTATGATTTTATGAAAACCAAACCTAAACAAGAGTTTGATGCTTATGTAGAACGAGTTGGTCGTTTGTATTCAAAAAATATGATAAGTAGGGCAAAGCGTGATAAGTTACTTATGTCTGAAGATGAAATACCTGATAATTTTATAGATCGTCAATTGCGCGAAAGTCAGTATATTGCTAAAAAAACTCGTGAAATTTTACAAACCGTATGCTGTAACGTTTGGGCAACAAGTGGAACTGTGACTGCGGAATTGCGTCATCTTTGGGGATGGGATGATATTACGATGAATTTGCAAATGCATAAATATAAAGAGTTGGGATTGACAGAAACAGTAGTTTGGGAAAGTGAACATGGAAAAAGAAAACATTCAAAAGAGGTTATTAAAGGTTGGACAAAGCGTGATGACCATCGCCATCATGCTATTGACGCACTGATCATTGCTTGTACAAAACAAGGATTCATTCAGCGTTTCAATACTTTAAATGCAAGTAAGACTCGTGAGGATATGCAGAGTGAGATTGAAAAAAGCTCAGTGGAATACAAAGAGAAACTCACCTTGTTGGAGAAATATATCATTTCACAATGTCCACTCTCTGTGGAAGATGTGAAAAATGCTGTTTCTCAAATACTTGTGTCGTTTAAGTCTGGCAAGAAAGTTGCAGTCTGGGGTAAAAGGAGAGTTTACAAAAATGGGAAAAGAGAGGTTGTACAAGATAAGATTATTGTACCGAGAGGCGCATTGAGCGAACAATTTGTATATGGAAGAATTCGTGCGGTTGGGAAGGAGAAAAAAATGCTGAAATATTTATTTAATAATTCTCACCTGATTTCTAATTCTCATATTAAGACCTTGGTGGAACAGCGTTTAAATCAATACGGGAACGATATTGAAAAGGCATTGGCATCAGTGAAAGACAACCCTATTTATCTGGATGCGGATAAAACTAATATGTTAGAATATGGTACTTGTTTTGAGGAAAAATTTGTTATGAAATATAATGTTGATGTAAACTTTACAAAAACAGAGAAAGTTGTAGATGAAAAGATTAGGAATATTCTTCAAACTCGTTTGCAGAAGTTTGGTGGAAAGTCTAAAGAGGCATTTAAAGATGTACAGTATGAAGAAAAATCTCTAAAATGGTATGAAGATGAAAAATTGGAACGACCCATTCATTCTGTACGTTGTTTTACGGGACTTTCTGCTGTTGTGCCGATAAAAAAAGATGAATATGGAAATGAGATAGGTTTTGTAAAGCCTGGGAATAATCACCATATTGCTATTTATGTAGATAAAGATGGTAATAAAATTGAGCATGTTTGTACTTTTTGGCATGCAGTGGAAAGGAAGAAATATGGCATCCCTGTTATTATTAAGGATACAAATGATGTTTGGGATAAAATCTGGCAGCAGCCAGACTGTACTTATCCACAGAGTTTTTTGGAACAACTTCCAACCGTCAATTTGGAAATGGAATTGAGTATGCAACAAAATGAAATGTTTGTTTTAGAGATGGCTCAGGAGGATGTAAAAGTTGCTATTGAAAATAATGATTATAAAACAATTAGTGAGCATTTATACCGGGTAAACAGTCTTTCCTCTTCTGATTACTATTTTTATCATCATTTGGAAACTAAAAAGGATATAAAAAATACAGATGCAAAGGAAAGTAAAAGATATTTTAGATTTAAAAGTGTGAAAGCGTTATTTTTACATAATCCCGTTAAAGTGAAAATTGATTGTTTAGGTAATATTATACAATGAATCAGCAAATGGTATTTTATTAAGAAAGCGAGGATTTATCTGTAAATGAGAATAACATTGAATAGGAAGATTATGAGTAATATCAAATTGTTTCGAGATAAGAAAATCCGTTCTGTATGGAACGAAGAGGAGCAGCAATGGTATTTTTCTATTGTTGATGTAGTCGAGGCCTTGACTGATAGTGCTGATCCCAAGCAATATATAAAGAAAATGCGTTCAAGGGACGAAACGTTGAATTTGAACTGGGGTACAATTTGTACCCCAGTTCAAATGACGGCAGAAGACGGTAAAAGAAGGAATATTCAGTCAGCTAATATAAAGGGACTATTTCGTATTATTCAATCCATACCTTCTCCTAAGGCTGAACCTTTCAAGCTTTGGCTGGCACAAGTGGGGTATGAGCGTGTACAGGAAATTGAAAATCCGGAATTGGCTCAGGAACGTATGAAAGAACTCTATGAGCAGAAAGGTTATCCCAAGGACTGGATTGACAAACGTTTGAGAGGAATTGCTATTCGTCAGAATCTGACAGATGAGTGGAAGGAAAGGGGAATTACGGATAAAAGTGATTATGCCATTCTCACGGCAGAAATTTCTAAGGCAACGTTTGGGCTGACCCCCTCAGACTATAAAATGTATAAAGGACTGACAAAGAAAAGTCTAAATCTTCGTGACCACATGTCCGATTTGGAACTGATATTTACGATGCTTGGTGAGCGTGTTACTACCGAAATATCTCAGAAAGAGAAACCGGATACATTTACCAAAAATAAACAAGTGGCACAGCGTGGCGGAAACGTTGCTGGGGTGGCTCGTGAGCAAGCCGAAAAAGAGTTGGGTGGAAGTGTTGTTTCTCCTGAAAATTTTCTATCGGATTCCGATAAGCAGGATGATACTTTAGAACTTCCTTTCTTTGAAAATGATGAATGAATAATTGTAAAATCTATATGCTATGATTAAGAAGACACTTTATTTTGGAAATCCGGTTTATCTGTCTTTAAAAAATGGCCAGTTGGTAATTAAATTACCGGAAGTGGTTAAAAGCAGCACTTTGCCTGAAAGATTCAAGCAAATGTCTGAGATAACTAAACCAATAGAAGATATTGGAGTAGTGGTATTGGACAATAAGCAGATAACCATTACTTCGGGAGTGTTGGAGGCTTTGCTTGAAAATAATTGTGCAGTCATAACTTGCGATTCTAAAAGTATGCCGGTTGGCTTAATGCTTCCTTTATATGGAAATACTACACAGAACGAAAGGTTTCGTCATCAACTAGGTGCTTCTTTACCATTAATGAAGCAACTTTGGCAGCAAACAATAAAAGCCAAAATAGAAAATCAGGCAGTGGTACTGCGTGAGTGTGCTGGAGAAGAAATAAAGTGTATGAAGGTATGGGCTGCCGATGTGAAGAGTGGGGATCCGGATAACTTGGAGGCTCGTGCAGCTGCTTATTATTGGAAGAATTTGTTTAAGATAGAGGGTTTTACAAGAGATAGAGAAGGTATTCCTCCCAATAATCTGTTGAATTATGGGTATTCCATTTTGCGGGCAGTTGTTGCCCGTGGATTGGTTACAAGTGGACTTTTACCTACTTTAGGGATACATCACCATAATCGTTATAATGCTTATTGTCTGGCAGATGATATAATGGAACCTTATCGTCCGTATGTGGATAGGTTGGTATATGACATGTTCAAAGAAGAAGGATTGAATTGTAGTGAGTTGACGAAAGAACAGAAAGCGAGGTTATTGACAATTCCTATATTAGAAACTGTTATTTCAGGGAAGCGTAGTCCCTTGATGGTGGCTGTGGGACAGACTACAGCTTCTCTATATAAATGTTTCAGTGGTGAATTGCGCAAAATATTTTATCCGGAGATGTAATGGACCGGTTTAATGAATATCGCATTATGTGGGTGCTAGTGTTGTTTGATTTGCCTACCGAAACAAAGAAGGATAAAAAGGCGTATGCGGACTTTAAAAAAAATCTGCAAAGGGATGGATTTACCATGTTCCAGTTCTCTATATATGTTCGTCATTGTGCAAGTAGTGAGAATGCAGAGGTACATATAAAAAGAGTTAAATCCTTCTTACCGGAGCATGGAAATGTTGGAATTATGTGCATTACGGACAAGCAATTTGGAAATATAGAGCTTTTCTATGGCAAAAAGACAGTAGATGTGAACACTCCCGGACAACAATTGGAGCTGTTTTAAAAGAAAATCCCGCATGATAGCGGGATTTTTTCTTGGAAAACGGCATCCTTTTTTAGATTCTAATACTTAATATAAACATTTGCATATCAAATAATTATATATACTCTACTGTTTCCAATGGTTCAAAGATACTAAAATGAAAGCAAATCACAACCGTCCGGCTTGGTTCCCAAATCCACGTCGTACTGTTTCCAATGGTTCAAAGATACTAAAATGAAAGCAAATCACAACATCCGAAACAATGGGGACGTTCATACGGCGACTGTTTCCAATGGTTCAAAGATACTAAAATGAAAGCAAATCACAACAACAGAATGAATATAATTCTCCTTCTGCCACTGTTTCCAATGGTTCAAAGATACTAAAATGAAAGCAAATCACAACGGCAGACTGTTCTTTCTGAAGGAGTCGACCACTGTTTCCAATGGTTCAAAGATACTAAAATGAAAGCAAATCACAACACCTTGAAGAACGGGTAAGAGACATTAACAACTGTTTCCAATGGTTCAAAGATACTAAAATGAAAGCAAATCACAACATGCGGTTTTCCGGTCGTCCTCGGTTTCTACTGTTTCCAATGGTTCAAAGATACTAAAATGAAAGCAAATCACAACGTTCATTCACCTTCTGAGGTTAAGGCTTCACTGTTTCCAATGGTTCAAAGATACTAAAATGAAAGCAAATCACAACATAATAGACGGAGTGCTGCATGAGGGTATAACTGTTTCCAATGGTTCAAAGATACTAAAATGAAAGCAAATCACAACCGATGGGCGGCATTGACACGGTGAATACCACTGTTTCCAATGGTTCAAAGATACTAAAATGAAAGCAAATCACAACAAAAAAAGCTGTATTAAACTTTTGTTAAGACTGTTTCCAATGGTTCAAAGATACTAAAATGAAAGCAAATCACAACACTCCCTTGGAGTGATAGGTACGTGGACGCACTGTTTCCAATGGTTCAAAGATACTAAAATGAAAGCAAATCACAACAGTAGCGGCTTTCATCGTTTATCGGATTAACTGTTTCCAATGGTTCAAAGATACTAAAATGAAAGCAAATCACAACTTGCGATTCCAGATAACAATTATGATATTGACTGTTTCCAATGGTTCAAAGATACTAAAATGAAAGCAAATCACAACCCCGGTTCCGATTGGTTCCGTTACGGGGTACTGTTTCCAATGGTTCAAAGATACTAAAATGAAAGCAAATCACAACCCCTCTCCCGTAGGGAACGGTAAGTTCCGTACTGTTTCCAATGGTTCAAAGATACTAAAATGAAAGCAAATCACAACCGTCCGGCTTGGTTCCCAAATCCACGTCGTACTGTTTCCAATGGTTCAAAGATACTAAAATGAAAGCAAATCACAACATCCGAAACAATGGGGACGTTCATACGGCGACTGTTTCCAATGGTTCAAAGATACTAAAATGAAAGCAAATCACAACAACAGAATGAATATAATTCTCCTTCTGCCACTGTTTCCAATGGTTCAAAGATACTAAAATGAAAGCAAATCACAACGGCAGACTGTTCTTTCTGAAGGAGTCGACCACTGTTTCCAATGGTTCAAAGATACTAAAATGAAAGCAAATCACAACACCTTGAAGAACGGGTAAGAGACATTAACAACTGTTTCCAATGGTTCAAAGATACTAAAATGAAAGCAAATCACAACATGCGGTTTTCCGGTCGTCCTCGGTTTCTACTGTTTCCAATGGTTCAAAGATACTAAAATGAAAGCAAATCACAACGTTCATTCACCTTCTGAGGTTAAGGCTTCACTGTTTCCAATGGTTCAAAGATACTAAAATGAAAGCAAATCACAACATAATAGACGGAGTGCTGCATGAGGGTATAACTGTTTCCAATGGTTCAAAGATACTAAAATGAAAGCAAATCACAACCGATGGGCGGCATTGACACGGTGAATACCACTGTTTCCAATGGTTCAAAGATACTAAAATGAAAGCAAATCACAACAAAAAAAGCTGTATTAAACTTTTGTTAAGACTGTTTCCAATGGTTCAAAGATACTAAAATGAAAGCAAATCACAACACTCCCTTGGAGTGATAGGTACGTGGACGCACTGTTTCCAATGGTTCAAAGATACTAAAATGAAAGCAAATCACAACAGTAGCGGCTTTCATCGTTTATCGGATTAACTGTTTCCAATGGTTCAAAGATACTAAAATGAAAGCAAATCACAACTTGCGATTCCAGATAACAATTATGATATTGACTGTTTCCAATGGTTCAAAGATACTAAAATGAAAGCAAATCACAACCCCGGTTCCGATTGGTTCCGTTACGGGGTACTGTTTCCAATGGTTCAAAGATACTAAAATGAAAGCAAATCACAACACAAGGGTACAACAACTCCTGCAGATCAAGACTGTTTCCAATGGTTCAAAGATACTAAAATGAAAGCAAATCACAACAATAAAGGAGATAAATGTTATATTGTTCATACTGTTTCCAATGGTTCAAAGATACTAAAATGAAGGCAAATCACATGTAATAGTCAAGACTTGTTCTGACATTTGTTTAACTATCGGACAAAAAAACTGTCAGATATTTGTTGCGAAGTTACACAACTTTCTTC
>MJGMH1__coassemble_2008_pt1 | contig 33190 bp, 26 predicted proteins | sample MJGMH1__metabat2_high_PE_019 | metagenome-assembled genome bin MJGMH1
TAATGACATCAATCAAGTAATACAATCTATCATAGCTGCATTGCCTCTAAATTTTAGTATAAAAAATGATACCATTTTTATAGAACAATTGCATTAACCTTAAAACAGATAAATTATGTAGAAGAGCAAAAAAACAAAAAAATCGGATAATACTACCAATATTATCCGATTAAATCTTTAATCAAATCATCGTTAAATTTATTGACTAAAATCCATGTAAAAGTATGAAAAAGAAAACAATTCTCCATAAATGGGGAAAGGGAATCTATGCGTTTTTGTTATCTATTAACTTTTTTTTATTTCTAATAGTTGTGCCAACGCAACTTCTTGCCTCAGAAGACTATGCACAACAAAAAGAATTCAGCATCCGCGCTAACAATAAAAGCGTGAAAGAAGTATTGGAATATATAAAAAAGAACAGCGAATTTGTCTTTCTGTATTCCCAAGACTTACTACCAATTCTACAGAAAAAAGTGTCATTTTCTGTAGAAAACAGAAAAATAGAAATCATTTTGGAAATGTTGTGTAAAGAAACGGTGTTAAAGTACACAATCAATGACCGGCAAATCACCTTATTCAAAGCAGTAGAAGAAGAAAAAACACCACAACAAAAAAGACAAATCAAAGTAACCGGACAAGTGATAGATGAAACAGGCATAAGTGTCCCCGGTGCTAATATCAAAGTGAAAAATACCGATACAGGTACTATTACTGATTTGGATGGAAAATTTTCCATCACTACATCAGAAAGTGCAATACTGGTAGTATCTTTCATCGGCTATAAGGCATCAGAGATTCCCCTGCAAGGGAAAGATAAGCTACTAATTAAATTAGTGCCTGATACAGAAATGCTGGATGAAGTGGTAGTCGTAGGATTCGGCACACAGAAAAAAGCGAGTGTAGTAGGTGCCGTGCAAACCATAAAACCTTCAGACCTGCGAGTTCCATCCAGTAATCTCAGCTCTTCTTTTGCAGGTCGCATTGCCGGAGTAATATCCATGCAACGCACAGGTGAGCCAGGAGCCGACGGGGCAAATTTTTGGATTCGTGGAGCTGCTACCTTCAGTGGAACCACTTCCCCATTGATTTTCATCGATGGCGTAGAAGTATCAGCCGGTGACATGAATGCTATTCCTCCTGAAGCTATTGAAAATTTTTCGATACTGAAAGATGCCTCTGCCACAGCACTGTATGGTGCCCGTGGTGCTAATGGAGTAATCTTGATCACTACGCGTTCGGGCAGCGATTTGGAAAAAGCCAAAATAAATATCCGTATTGACAACACCTTCACAGCACCCACACGCACCCTGAAACTGGCAGATGCTGTCACAGCCATGAAATTACGAAATCAAGCAATTCTTACCCGTAATCCGGATGGTCTGCCTGCCTTCACCGAAAATAAAATTAACGGTACCATTGAAGGAAGAAATGCTTATGTATATCCCAATGTGGACTGGTTTGACTATATGTTCAAGGATTATTCTATGAATCAATCTGCCAACCTAAATGTCAGAGGAGGTACCAAAAAAGTAGATTATTTCATCAGTGCCTCCATAAACAACGACAATGGTATGTTGAAAAATGACCGCAACAATACATTTGACAACAATATCCAGAATTTGCGCTATTCTTTTCAGAGCAACATAGGGGCATGGCTTACATCCAGTACTAAAGTAAATATCAGGGTCAATTCACAAATTGTCAATTATAACGGTCCTTCTACAAGCACAGATGATTTATATAAATATGCCATTGAAGCGCCTAATATGTACTTTACCCCAACCTATCCTAACATCAACAATGAGGAACATACCATTTTCGGTAATAAAGCCGGAGGTCCTAATCTCATTGATGGAGGCTCTGTCTATCGTAATCCCTATGCCATCATGGTACAAGGTAATTCACACCAAAATGCTTACACTATCAATACAGCTTTTGAGGTAGAGCAGAAGCTGGATTTCTTGACCAAAGGATTGACCCTCAAGGCACTGGTTTCATTCAAAAACTGGTCCAAGACTACCGTAAACCGGTCATTTGCTCCTTACTATTATGAATTAGTCGACCCTCAAGAACAGACAGACGGAAGCTATACATACAATCTAAACTCCATCAGCAAGGGACGTACTGCTTTAAGTACCTCAACTGGAACAACAGGGGATCGCTTAATGAACTTTCAAGCCACTTTGAACTGGCAACGCATGTTTGCCGACCGTCACGACGTAAGCGCCATGCTAGTATATCTACAACGTGAATATAACCTTAACAATCCGGACAACAACTACTATAATACCTTGCCTACCCGCAACCAAGGAATAGCCGGGCGCATAACCTATGCCTATGACTCCCGCTATCTGGCAGAATTCAACTTCGGCTATAACGGAAGTGAAAATTTTGAAAAGGGAAGCCGGTTCGGCTTTTTCCCTTCCTTTGCTTTGGGATATCTTATCTCAAACGAAGACTTTTTCCAACCTCTTTCAAAAGTGATTACTAATCTGAAATTACGCGCTTCCTACGGTTTGGTAGGAAATGCGGATATTGGTTCTACCCGATTCCCCTATCTGACCAAAGTCAATCTTTCAGGAGCCGGATTCACTTTTGGTAATGAATGGCAGACAACATCTACAGGAGCCATCATAACCACCTATGGAGCAAAGAATGTAACTTGGGAAATCGGCAAAAAATACAACCTCGGATTTGATATGCAATTATTTAGCAAATTCAATTTAAATGTCGACTTCTTCAGAGAGGACCGAAAAGACATCTTCTTGAGACGCAATACAATTTCTGCTGAAAGTGGTATCACCGGAGACCTGAAACCTTATGGAAACTTAGGTAAAGTAAGAAATGAAGGTATTGACATGTCATTGGACTACAACCATACCATTAACAAAGACTTTACCATATCAGCCAAAGGGACCTTCACATATGCAAAGAACCAATACAAAGCGATTGATGAGCCTGATTATGAGTTCTCTTATATGTCACAGGTAGGTCGTCCTTTAAATCAATACAAAGGCTACATCGCATTAGGACTATTCAAAGACCAAGAAGATATTGACAATAGTCCCAAACAAATTCTAACCGGTGTCGTGCAACCCGGTGATATCAAGTATGCCGACCTTAATAAAGACGGCAAAATAGACGGTAACGACCAAACATACATCGGATATCCCGAGCTTCCCCAAATCAGCTATGGTTTTGGCTTCAGTTTACAGTACAAGAAGTGGGATTTTTCCATGTTCTTTCAAGGTGTAGCTAAACGTAGCATAATGATTGGCGACATCCATCCGTTTGGAGGCGAATCTTACGGAGTGATGCAATACGTGGCAGATAACTGTTGGACTGAGGAAAATCCAAATTCCAATGCCTTGTATCCCCGTTTGACAAACGGTAAGAATAATAATAATAATCCCTACTCTACCTACTGGTTAAGAGACGGTTCCTATCTGAGATTGAAAAATGCAGAAATAGGATATACTTATAAATTCCTGAGAGCTTACCTCAGTGGACAAAACCTATTGACATTCTCTAAATTTAAGCTATGGGATCCTGAGCTATATACAACAAACGGACTGAAATATCCGACCCAAATAATGGGAGCAATCGGTTTACAATTAACATTCTAATAAAAACAAAATAACAATGAAAATCAAAAACATAATTGCGGCTTTATTGATTGGAGCAAGCTTATATTCATGCGACTATTTGGATATTGTACCTGACGATACTCCCGTCCTGTCGGATGCTTTCAAAAACGAACAGACAGCGGAGAACTTTGTATTTGCATGTTATTCATTTATTCCCAACTATCTGCATTACCGTGAAAATCTGACTTGGTGTACTACTCCTGAAGTCGTAGGATCTTCTCATTGGACAACTACCTATTTCACTTTCCTCCGAATGCAGCAAGCCTTATACAATTCATCTGATCCAGTTATCGACATCTGGCAAAGTTCCTACAACGGAATACGCCAATGCTATACTTTCCTTGAGAATATAGATATGGTAAAACCATCACAAATCAGTCCTTCTGAATTGGAAGATAAAAAAACAACTTGGAAAGCAGAAGTCAAATTCTTGATAGCATATTATCACTATTTGCTTTTGCAAAACTACGGACCTATTGTCATATTAGAGAAATCTATAGACCTAAATGCACCCAAAGAGGAACTGTTCAGACCCCGCATACCATACGATGAATGTGTAGAAAAAATAGCAGGAATGTTTGATGCAGCAGCCCAAAACTTACCTACAACAGTAAAAGCATCTAATTACGGACGCGCCACCAAAGTCACAGCACAGGCTTTAAAAGCCAGAATGTATCTTTATGCTGCAAGTCCTCAATTTAATGGCAATGCCCAAATGTATAAAGAATTCAAAAACAAAGATGGGCAGCAACTTATTAGCCAAACTTACAATAAAGAAAAGTGGAAAAAGGCAATGGATGAATGTAAAAAAGCCATCCAAATGGCTGAGCAGGCAGGAATAAAACTCTATACATACACTAAAAAAACAAACTTATCTGCCAAAGACCAAGCCATCGCTAACACACGTAATGTAGTTGTCGATGCCTGGAACCAAGAACTTATTTGGGGATACAGTGGATGGAAAGAAAGCTGGGGCGATGGTGGATCTATCCAAACAGCCATTATCCCCAAAGGAATCAGTACCTCTTCCGGAGCACCTTGGGGAGCATTAGGAGCCACAGCATATAGTGCAGATTTATTCCTAACGGAAAACGGACTTCCAATAGATGAAGATCCAGCATATAACTACCCCAACCGCTATACGGTACCCGAAGGTGATTCTGTGGCAATTCTTCACCGTAACCGAGAACCCCGTTTCTATGGAGCCATCGGCTTTAACCGTGGAGACTATTTCATCAATGGTGATACCATCAATCTAAAAATGAAGTTTAAAGAGAAAAATGGAACTCGAGATCCCGGTAGCGATCAGCTTTATGGTTCGTATGCCATATCCAAACTGGTCCATCCGGAAACTTTCGTCAGCGGAACCAGTAACTCATTAGTAACATATCCTTTCCCTATCATCCGTTTAGGCGAGTTATACCTAAGCTATGCTGAAGCTTATTATGAATACAACGGTACGTTGGCAGATGATGCATTGACCTATTTCAATGCTATTCGCCGCAGAGCGGGCATTCCAGATATAGAAATCTCTTATAAAGGATTACCTGAAGGTAAGAACTTGGAAAAAGTCATTCGCCGTGAAAGAATCATCGAATTAATGTTTGAAGGACAAATGGCCTATGATTATCGTCGTTGGCTCACAGCCATAGATGAATGGAAAGGAATGGAAAAAGGTATGTTCGGTTTGAACCCTTATGGTAAGACCAATGAAGAGTACTACCAGCCTACTTGCCTAGACACTAAACCATTTGTATTCCGTCCAGAACAATACCTAAGCCCTATCAATCAAAATTATCTGAATATCAATTCCCAACTGGTACAAAATCCGGGATGGTAATCCTATTAAAATAATATAGAAGAGTGTTGAGAAGCATAAAATATATATCAACGACTAGCTTCTCAACATTCTTCCTAACAAACGACACCATGAAAAAAATTTTACTTTTTCTAATCTTAAACATCTTTTCATATAGCATATCCGCTACAAATAAAGTATTCAATCCTCCTATCATGGGATGGAGTTCCTGGAATACCTACCGGGTAAATATCAACGAAGACTTGATAAAGAGACAAGCTGACGCCTTAGTACATCACGGATTAAACAAAGTAGGCTATAACTATATCAATATAGATGACGGCTTTTTTGGTTACCGTGATAAAAAAGGTACCATGCATACTCACCCTCAACGTTTTCCCAATGGTCTGAAAAACATCGCCCAATACATTCACTCTCTCGGACTGAAAGCAGGTATTTATTCAGATGCAGGCAGCAACACCTGCGGTTCCCTTTGGGACAACGACATAAACGGTGTAGGTTCAGGACTCTATGGACATGAGTATCAAGATGCAACACTCTATTTTAACGATTGGGGGTTCGATTTCATCAAAATAGACTACTGTGGTGCCTGCCAAGAACTAAACTTGGAAGAAGAAAAACGCTATACGGAAATACGCCGAGCCATAGACCAAGTAGCAGGGAAGCATGTATCTATCAATATTTGCCGATGGGCATTTCCAGGCACATGGGCAAAAAATATAGGAGCTTCCTGGCGAATCAGTGCTGATATCAAACCTAATTGGAAATCAATAAAGTATATTATCAGTAAAAACCTTTATCTTTCCGCCTATGCCGGAAATGGACATTACAATGACATGGACATGCTTGAAATAAACCGTGGACTGAAGCCAGAAGAGGAAGAAGTGCATTTTGGTATGTGGTGCCTCATGAGTTCACCTCTGCTGATAGGCTGCGACCTCACCAGCATTCCAGATACTTCACTAAAGTTACTGAAGAACCAAGAACTAATAGCTCTGAACCAAGATCCCTTAGGATTGCAAGCCTATGTGGTACAGCACGAAAATGAAGGATATGTATTGGTAAAAGACATTGAACAAGAACGTGGAAAAATGCGTGCTGTAGCTCTCTATAACCCTTCTGATACAATTTGCAATTTTAACGTACCTTTAAAAATACTTGAGATGGGTGGCAAAGTAAAAGTACGAGACTTAATAAAACAAAAAGACCTGCCTACCGTACGCGGCAATCTGCAGTATCAGCTTCCCGCCCACAGTGCATTAATACTCCGCATGGAAGCAGAAGAACGTCTGGAACCGGAACATTACGAAGCAGAATGGGCTTATCTCCCTTTGTTCAATGATTTGGGTAAACACAGAAACGTTCTCTACGCGCCACAGGAAGGGGCATCAGGTGGCATGAAAATAGGCTACTTGGGTGGAAGTGCCGAAAACTATGCCGAATGGAACAAAGTTTATAGTGAGAAAGGAGGTATTTATGAAATGACCATTCAATATATACCTCATAAGGATCGTAAGTTAGAAGTAGTAGTCAATAGAGACAAAAGTATTCTATTGAAAAATTTTAATCCTAAAAAAGATGAAAAAATATCTTCCATAACTATACAAATACGGCTACAGCCAGGAAATAATGTAATCAGAATGGGTAGTTCTTATTGCTGGGCTCCAGATATAGACTGTTTCACATTAGAAAAAATAGAATCAAGATAATAGTTTTTTATAGATGCAAGATAGTATTTTTCAAGTCTATTTTTAATATATGAAACGGGCTGCCCTGGAATCACTTCCCGGGCAGCCCTTCCTTCACATGTAAAGTGAAGATGCAGAGAGAGAGAGTATGATGACACTCTATTCCTGACCTCCCCCTAACGCCTTGTAGAGGTTAATCAAGCTTTGTATTTCAGAAAATCGGTTGGCTGTCTGCGACAGTTGCGCACTGAGCAAGGTCTGCCGGGCGGTAAGCACCTCCAGATAGGTGGTGTTGCCATGCTCCATCAGCAGGGAAGTGCTGCGGGCAGCCGTCTGCAAGGAAGCCACCTGCTTGTCCAGCAGCTCACTTTTGGAACGGCTTGTCTGCCAAGCAGTCAAGGCATCATTCACTTCGCTGCCTGCATTCAGCAATGTCTGCTGGAAGGCAAGGGAGGCCTCTTCCTGCTGGGCACGGGCTATGCGGTACTGTGCAATGAGCTGCCCGCGGGCAAAAAGCGGCTGCGTCAGCGAGCCTATTGCCGAAGCCACGAACTTACCGGGATTCACAATCATCGAACCGGCGGAATTGGTCCAACCCGCACTCCCGCTCAGCGTGATGGAGGGATAAAAGGCGGAACGCGCCGCATTGGTGCCGTAGAACGCCGCTTCCAGCGTCCGTTCGGCCGAACGGACATCAGGACGACAGGAAAGCATCTGAACAGGAATCCCTATGGAAAAGTCCGCGGGGAACTGCTGCTCTGCTAGCACACCGCGCTCGTAATGGCGGGGTGTCTCTGCCAACAGCAGAGCAAGGCTGTTCTCCACTTGATTTATCTGTTCCTCCAAATCGAGTACAGAAGCCTGCACCTGGTAGTAGGCAGCTTCCATCTGCGAAACTGCCGACTCATTCGCCAGGCCCGCATTCATCAGCGCACGGGTAGAAGCGACGGTTTCCTTCCAAGTCTCTTCCGTCTGCTTGGAGATGGCAAGTTGTTCGTCCAGCATCAGCAAGGTATAATAGGTATTGGCTATTCCGGTTATGAGCTGGGTACGCACCGCCTGGTGATAGTCCCGGCTCTGTGCATAAAGCGCCTTCGACTGCTTCTTGGCGTTGCGCATACGACCGAAAATATCCAGTTCCCAACTGGCAGTGACGGGCAGCGAATAGGTCTGCGTAGCCTTGTGGCTGTCAAAGCTGCTCACCGTGCCCTGCGGCGCGAGGGCAAAAGAGGGCAGGAAAGCAAGCTTTGCGGACAGCAATGCAGCTTCAGCTTCTTCCACACGGAGCTGTGCCGACTGGTAGTCGGTATTGTTCTGCAACCCCTGCTCAATAAGTGCCTGCAAGTGAGGGTCGGTAAAAAGTTCGTGCCAGTCCATGCCGCCCAAACCAAGGTTCAAGCTGTCTCCGGAGGCAGCCGGAGAACCGTCGGGACTCTCCGTAAAAGCTGCCGTTTCTTCCCCGTAGAGGCCATCGGGGACCTCGGTAGCGGGTTTATATTGGGTGTACACGCCGCAGCTGCTGAGCAGCAAACCGGCGGCGGACAATAGGATGATATGTTTCTTCATTGTTCCAATCTGTTTTTATTCCGTTTCCTCTGCACGAAACCGTCCGTTCATGCAGGGAAAACCATTTGTTTCGTTTTTAGAAACGAATCGTTTCACTATTTGAGACTCAATCTTTCGCCCGTTCTGCCTCACTCTTCTGCTTTTCAAGCAATACCTGCACATCGGCTTCTTCCTCCATTGGCGGACGGACCTTCTCCTGCAAGTACTCGAAGATGATGTAGAACACCGGAACGACGAAAAGCAGCGCCAGCGTTCCGATGAGCATGCCGCCTACTACACCCGTACCCAGCGAGGAGTTACCGTTGGCGCCCGCACCGCTCGAGAACATCAGCGGAAGCATACCGAATATCATCGTCAGCACCGTCATCAGGATAGGACGCAGGCGGACCTGGGCAGCCGAGTAGGCCGATTCCACAATGCCCATTCCCTTGCGGCGCCGCTCGATGGCATACTCCGTAATCAGGATGGCTGTCTTGGCAAGCAGGCCAATCAGCATAATCACACCCGTCTGCAAGTAAATGTTGTTCTCCAATCCCAGAACCTTGGCAAAGAGGAACGAACCCATCAGCCCGAACGGTACGGAGAAGATGACCGCAAACGGTATCAAGAAGCTCTCGTAGAGACATGCCAGGATGAGATAGATAAGGAAGATACAGATGGCATAAATAAAGACCGTCTGCGCACCGCCCGTGCTGGCTTCCTCACGTGCCATGCCTCCGTACTCGTAACCGTACCCCAGCGGCAACGTCTGTTCCGCCACTTCCGCAATCACTTTCTGTACTTCGCCGGACGAATATCCTTCGGCGGGGTTCACATTGGCGGTAATGGCACTGTACAGATTGAAACGGTTCGCCGTCTCCGGGCCAAGCACCTTGTTCAACGTCACGAACTGGCTTACCGGAGCCATCTCCGTACCGTTGCGCACAAACATGTTGCCCAGTGCCTGCTCGTCCAGACGATATTCGGGCGATGCCTGCATCATGACGCGGTACACCTTGCCAAACTGGTTGTAGTTGGAGATATAGGCACCGCCGCAATAGCTGCCCAACGCATCGAGCACCGCATTCGGCGAGATGCCCGCACGCTTGCACTTGGCTGCATCCACATCGACCGATACCTGCGGGAAGTTCATGGCATAAGAGGTATACGCCATAGCCACTTCGGGACGCTGGTTCAACGCACCCAGAAACTGCATCACCGCCCCGTAGAACGTTGCCATATCGCCGCCCGTCCTGTCCTGAAGGTTCAGCTCAAGGGAGTTACCCATACCGTAGCCCGGAATCATACCCGGCTGGAAGCTGAATATCTGTGCCTCCTTCACACCGTAGAACTGGGCATTGAGGCGGGCCACCACAGCGTCGGACGTGTGTTCGCTCCCCTTCCGCTCGCCCCAGTCCTTCAGACGGATGATGATGGTACCGTAGGAAGTGCCCTGTCCGGACATCAGTCCGTATCCCGCCACCTTGGAATAGTGTTCTATCTCGGGAGTGTTTTTCAGGATGTCCTCCAGCTTGTTCATCACCTTCGTGGTTTCTTCCAGCGTGCTTCCCGGAGACGTGCTGACGTTCACCATGATAACACCCTGGTCCTCCTGCGGCACAAGTCCCGTCTTGGTGGTGCTCATCAGGTAAACCAGCAATACGACGGTAGCCGCCAATGAAGTCCACACCATCCAGCGGTGATGGATGAAGAACATCACACCTTTCTTATATTTGCCCAGCACGGCGTTGAACGAAGCATTGTATGCCGCACGCACCCGTCCGTTGATGCTCTTCGCACTCTTCGTGCCGTCCGACGGGCGCATCATGATGGCACACAAGGCAGGGCAAAGCGTCAATGCCGAAATCATGGAGATGCCCACCGCCGTTGCCATCGTGACACCGAACTGCGTATAGAACACGCCCGAAGTACCGCCCATAAACGTCACGGGGATAAACACCGCCATGAACACGCAGGTACAAGAGATGATGGCCATCGTCACATCGCCCATCGCATCCTTCGTGGCAAGGTAGGGGGACTTGTATCCGGCATCGAACTTGGACTGCACCGCCTCCACCACCACGATGGCATCGTCCACCACCGTACCGATGGCAAGCACCAGCGCAAACAGCGTCAGGATATTGAGGCTGAACCCCGCAGCCACCAGGCAGGCAAACGTGCCGACCAGCGACACGATAATGGAAATGGAGGGTATGAGCGTACTCTTGAAGTCCTGCAGGAAGAAATACACCACCAGGATTACCAGGATAATGGCAATGACCAGTGTCTCCACCACATTGTGTATGGAAGCGAAGAGGAAGTCGTTGGAACTCATCATCGTCACAAATTCCGTCCCTTCGGGCAGGCTTTTCTCCATCTCCTTTATCTGTGCCGTAATCTCCTTGTTGACGGCGGTTGCGTTGGAGCCCGCCGTCTGGAACATCATGAAAAGCACCGCCGGCTTGCTGTCCATCTCACTGCGGAAACTATAGGTCAGCGTACCCAGCTCCACATCCGCCACGTCCTTCAGACGGAGCACGGAACCGTCGCTCTGCGAGCGTACCACCGTGTTCTGGAATTCCTCCACACTCTTCAGACGTCCGCGATACTTCATCGTAAACTGGAACACGTTCTTTGAATTCTCGCCCAGCGAACCGGTAGGCGCTTCGATGTTCTGCTCGCCCAATACGGCAGTCACATCCGAAGGGACCAGTCCATACTGCGCCATCCGTTCCGGTTTTAACCAGATACGCATACTGTAGGTATCACCCAATTCCATTACGTCACCCACACCTTCGATACGCTTGATTTGCGGAATCACGTTGATGTCGAGGTAATTGGCAAGGAACGTCTGGTCGTAGCGCCCGTCGGTGCTCACCAAAGCGCCGATTTGCAGGAAGCTGGTCTGCCGCTTCTGGGTAGTCACACCGATTTTCGTCACCTCGGCAGGCAGCAATCCCTGCGCCTTGGATACGCGGTTCTGTACGTTCACCGCAGCCATGTCGGGGTCCGTGCCCTGCTTGAAATAAACTTGTATGGTCGCGGAACCGGCATTGGTGGCGGTAGAGCTGATGTACATCATGTTCTCCACACCGTTGATGCTCTCCTCCAACGGCATGATGACACTGTTCAGTACGGCTTCGGCATCGGCGCCGGTGTAGTTGGCACTGACATATACCGTAGGAGGCGCAATGTCAGGATATTGTTCCACCGGCAGCGTAAAGAGCGAAATGAGCCCTATCACCAGAATCAGTACGGAGATGGAGATAGCCATCACCGGCCGTTTTATAAATATGTTTCCTTTCATCTTAATTGGTCATTGATAGTTGATAAAATAGCGATCATCATTTCACTTGCGTCCCTTCGCGCAGCAGTCCGGCACCTGTGGAAACAATCTCGTCACCCACTTTCAGTCCGTCCAGCACCACGTATTCGCGTCCGTCATTTATTCCTGCCACGGTAATCAGGGCAGAGACGGCCTTGCCATCCACTACCTTATATACCAACGTCTTGTCCTGCAACTGTACGGTGGCTTCTTGCGGAATCACAATGCAGTTCTTATACGTGGCAGGCACCACCACCGTGCCCGATGCCCCGCTGTGGAGCAGGCGCGATTCGTTGGGGAAGACCACGCGTGCCACTACCGTACCCGTCTGGCGGTCGATGACACCACTGATGGACTCGATGGTACCTTTCTTGTCGTAGACGGAATTGTCGTTCAGACGCAGCTCTGCCGCCGGCATGTTCTTCAGCGCCTCGTCCATGCTGCCGTACTGGCGTGTCAGGGCGAGCAACTGGTTCTCGGTCATGGAAAAGTAAACGTACATGTCGCTGTTGTCACTGACCGTTGTCAGCGGTTGCGGCAAGCTGGGGCTGACCAATGCCCCTGCACGGTAGGGCAACGCTCCCACCACACCGTCGCTGGGACTTTTCACTTCCGTATAGGAGAGGTTGTTGCGTGCGTTTACCTCCTGGGCTTCGGCCTGCGAGAGTTGCGCCTTGGCGGTAAGGTAGCTGTTTTCGGCAGTCTTCAGGCTGAATTCCGAAACCACTTTCTGCGCATACAATTCCTTGTTGCTGTTATAAGTCAGTTCGGCAGTAGCCAGTGCGGCACGTGCCGCTTCCACATTGGCAACGGCCGTTTTGAGTGCAGCCTTGTAGGGAACCTGGTCGATGATGAAAAGCAGTTGTCCCCGGCGCACCTTCTGCCCCTCGGTCACACACAGTTTCTCGATGGTACCCGACACTTGCGGATAAATATCTATGTCCTGCCGTCCGCGTATCGTCGCCGAGTACGAAGTGGAAAGCTCCTTATCCGTCGCCTCCACCTTCATAGTAGCATAAGAAGGTTTCATTCCAGAAGCATCCGATGCCTGCTTGCAAGATGCCAAACACATTGTACAACCGACAATCCCTATCAGCCGTATCCATTTCTTGTTCAATGTAATCATACTTTTTCTCATTGTCTTTTTGTTAAAACCGATGGCAAAAGTAGAAGAAAGGAACAACGTCATAATGACCAATTATACTCCAAGGATGTTCTTTTTTCGCCATTTATCTTTTTTAAGGCTAACCTATTGTTTTAAAAAGACATAGAGAACAAGAAAGAAGTATAATAGAACATTCCATATTTCCCATTATTCCTCAACTTTGCAAAACAAAAAAAGAGGAATATGGAAAAAAGGAACATAAAAACCGTAGAAATCGCAGACTTCAAGAGCAGCGAACACGTCCTTGACTATGTAGATGATGACTTTGTCATAATCAACAGTCTGGAGGGAAGCCCCTACAATGAAGATACAATAAGACTGGGATGCTTCCTCATCGCTATCTGTCTGGAAGGCTGCATCCAGTTGGACGTCAACTACAAAACCTACCAACTGGAAGCAGGCGACTTGCTACTCGGCCTTCCCAATACCATTATCAGCCACGCAATGGTAAGCCCGAAGCACAAGATAAGGCTTGCCGCATTCTCCACGCAGTTCCTGCAACGCGTGGTCAGGATGGAGAAGGATACATGGAATACCGTCATACATATCCACAACAATCCCATAAAATCTGTCGGGGAGGATGGGGACAAGGAAATCTTCAAATTCTACCGGGAACTGCTTATGGCAAAGATAAACGACGAGCCTCACCACTACCACAAAGAAGTGATGCAATACTTGTTTTCTGCCATCTTCTGTGAAATGCTGGGGCACCTCAACAAAGAAATGCCCCCTTCCGAAATGGCAACCGATGCCAAAGAAGGCATCAAACAGTCCGACTATATCCTGCGCAAGTTCATAGAGATGCTATCCAAGGACAACGGCATGCACCGCTCCGTGGGATATTACGCCGACGCACTCTGCTATAGCCCCAAACACTTTTCGAAGGTCATCAAGCAGGCGTGCGGGCGCACACCGCTGGACCTAATCAACGAAAGTGCCATCGAACATATCAAGTACCGGCTGAAGCACTCGGACAAGTCCATCAAGGAGATTGCAGAAGAGTTCGATTTCCCCAACCAGTCTTTCTTCGGAAAATACGTGAAGTCCTATCTGGGCATGTCTCCGGCACGCTACCGCAATACGAAAGAGGAGTGATTGCCCCCACGCTTGCGGCTCACTCCGTAAAGGTCTGCATTAGGAAGCCAAACCTTAACTTTACGACGCTCAAGGTCAACTTTACGACGACTAAACCTCAACGTATCACCTCATCACACACCGCATCTTGGAAAGCGCGTGCTTCCTTGCCCGACAGTACATTCTGGTTCATGATGGCAAAGGCTATTTCGTGCCCATTCCGGGCTTTGAGGTAGCCGGCCAGGCAGTTGATGGCAGTGAAGGAACCCGTCTTGGCATGTACGTTCTTGTGCGAGAGGGTACCCTTCTTCATGCGGAACTCCAACGTGCCGTCCACACCGCCAATGGGCAAAGCCTTATACAGTTTCTGGAACACATCCGTACGCGAATAGGCGTATCTGAGGAAGGAAACCAAAAGTTCCGGAGAGATGTAGTTGTAATTGGAAAGGCCGCAACCGTCCGCCAAGTTATATCGGTCGGGGTCATGCCCCAGCTTCTTTATCAGCATGCGGATGGCGGAAAGCCCGTCCTCGGCAGAGACACGCTTCTTTCCGCTGCTCTGTACACCCAACCGGCAGAGCATGGCTTCGGCATTGAGGTTATCGCTCTCCTTCATTAGCTGTTTCACCACATCCTGCACGGAAGTTTCATAGGAAGCCATCCGCACGGAAAGGCTGTCTTGCCGGAACTCGTCGAAGAGGTAAGAGACTTCCGCATCTACCGCCGGAATGCACCGGATACCCCGTGCCTGCAACCGTTCCATAAAGGTATGCATGAAGAAGTCTTGCGAAGAAAAGATATTGACCGTACCTGTACGGCGGGCATCAACGTTGCCCGTCACGGTGATATTGTTCCCGTTCACCAGCCAGTCGCGCGACACACGGAAGCGTCCGGCAGAAGGAGTACGGCTACGGGTCTTGTTCGTCAGTGTATAATAGGAAGAGGCGGGAGTGCATTCAAGGCGTGCACTCTCGCCCCGTTCGCCGGGTGTGGCGGTAACCTTCACCACTCCTTTGTTCAGCATCAGCGGTGAGAGGTAGGGCTGGAAGGAATAGGGCGTATCGTCCCACAACCAGCCGCTGCCCCAGTACAAGGAGTCTTTCATGGAGACATCTCCATACACCTTGCCTTTGATGACAGAAAAAGGGAAACGGGCCACGGCAGCCACCAGGGAATCCAATGCTTCTTCATCAAACTCCGGGTCGTAACCGCCTATCACATACATATTCCCCTGCAAGGTATCGCGCTCAATGGTTCCCTGATACCACACTTCCGTACGGAACGGCTCGCCGGCTTCGGGACGGGAAAGGGCGGTAATGGTGGTCAGCAGCTTCATGGTGGAAGCGGGACGGGAAAGCTTGTCCGCCTGATAGCTGTACAAGGGCTTTCCGGCGGTCAGGTCATAAACCGAAATAGCTACGTTGGAACCTGAAGGAAGCTGATACTTTATCAATGTATCGAGCCGCGAAGAAAGTGTACCCGTCCGGTTGTCCGCATTGTCTGCATTCCGGGCGGACAACGACAGCAAACAGACTGACAGAAACAATTGCAGCAATATCCTTTTCATAAGTAAATTTGTCTTTATGAGTCACTTTTAGACAGATCTCATTCAGTTACTTTGGGCACCGGCTTCTCAAAATGAGTGCCGCACTTGCTGCATACATACTCCCAATACTCAGTGCCCGGAGGTGCGGCCGACAATGCCGAAATGGCAGCAGCTACCACAGCACGTACCCGATGGCTCTTCTTCAGCACAAACTTAATCTCGTCCGAACCGCAATGCGGGCAGTATCTCGACTGTTCCGGAATCATCCGGTTTTGTTCCAACAAGAGAAGCGCCTTGTCATAGTCCTCTTCATATACCAACACATCCACTCCTGCAATCTCACTGCCATACCCCCTCATTACATTGGACATGTTTTCATTATGCAGGACAGAAACAATTCCTTCATTCTCCAAAGCACCCTGAATGACATGTGCCTGGAAAGCATCATCGCATGTAAACAGTTTTATGGTTTTCATACGCCATTATTTTATTTCCTACAATGCCTCCTTGAATATCTCCCCCACCGTGGGATGCGGAAAGACAATCTTCTTCCATTCTCCGGCAGTGAGTTTCAGCTCGATGGCCATGCCTGCCAGCGTGATGATTTCCGAAGCGGGATTACCCAAAACATGCGCTCCCAAGACAGTATCATCTTCCGCAAGCAACAACTTGCAAACCCCATTTACACCTTCATTCTCGGCAACAAAACGCCCGGAATAAGCCATCGGTAGTTTTACGGCACGATAGGCAATGCCCTTCTTCTGTAAAGATTCTTCCGTCTCCCCCACCCCGGCTATCTCGGGATTGGTATATACCACACCGGGAATGGCACGGTAGCTCATGGCATCCTTCTTACCGATGATGGAATGTATGGCTACTTCCGCCTCGCGGACAGCTGTATGTGCCAGCAGGGAATACCCCGTCAAGTCACCGCAGGCATATACTCCGGGAACGGAGGTCTGCATCTGTGCGTTGACAAAGACATTTCCGCGTTCCGTCCTTTCCAAGCCCAGATTCTCCAGACCGAAGCCTTTCATTACCGGACGGCGGCCCACGCTCATCAAAAGCTTTTCGGCAACGACGGAACCGGGACCGTCGGAATTTTCATAATTCACCTGCACTTGCGGGCTACCGTCTTCCGAAGAAGCCCCGGCAAGCGAAACGACTTTCGTACCCAACATGAACTTGATTCCCCGTTTGGCATATTCGGCACGAAGCAAGGCGGACAATTCTTTATCCATACCACCCAATATTTCATCCAGCATCTCGATGACCGTGACCTGTACTCCCAGACTGTTGAAGAAAGAGGCGAACTCCATACCGATGACACCGCCACCGATAATGGCAAGCGAAGCGGGAAGTTCCTTATTATCCAAAGCATCCCGATGAGTCCAATAAGGCACGGCATCCACACCCGGTATAGGCGGGATAAAGGTTTCGGAACCGGTACAAAGCAGCAAGTTGTCGCATTCATAGACTTCTTCACCACACTGTACATGGTTCTTGTCTATAATCGTTGCCTCGCCACTTACAATCGCTACATTATGGGCAGTCAGCTTTCCTTTGACTCCCAACACAAGCTTGCGCACCACCTTCTGCTTACGGGCAATAATCTTGGGCAAATCGAAGGTTACCTCCGGCACATTGACCGCATATTTGGCAGCATGACGCGCCCCGTCGTATGTCTTGGCAGAATACAATAAAGTCTTGGTGGGAATACACCCTTCGTTCAGGCATACTCCGCCAAGATTCTGTTTCTCAAAAAGTACAACGCTCAGACCGGCTTTTCCGGCAGTTTCGGCAGCAGTATATCCCGCAGGACCTCCGCCGATAATGGCAACTTGGTATTTCATAGCTTCTGGGTAATTATTAATTTGTGCGCAAGTTAATAAAACCCGTATTATCCGGCAAAAAAGAAGAGTTCTTTCTTTCGGAGAATGTATTGTAAAGAGGAAATAATTATCTTTGCCGTGCAGCATTGGCCGAAAATTCGCATTCAATAGACATAAATCAAACAATAATCAACATGAAAACCACTAAACTATTCCAATCCATCTTTCTGTTCTCTCTCTTCCTTTGCGGCTTGGCAGCCTGCAGCGAAGACGATGCCCCCCGCCTCTCACCCATACAGGAAACTACCATGGAAGGTGACGCCTCCACACTACAGATAGACCTGACACGCAGTGACTGGCGTATCGCTTCCGTCACCGACCTCAACGGCTACCCTCCCATCGGCAGTAATACCCAATTAGAAGGACCGGGAACCGTTGACTACGGCTGGGCAACCATCAAACGCGAGAAAGAAAACACACTCATCATTGAAACGGAAGACAACTTTGACGGAACAGAACGCAGCTTCATCATAAATCTTGAGATGAAGGCAGGTTTCTACAAGGAACAGATTGTCATACATCAGAAAATATGCGAGAACCTCTACCGGATAGAGTCCATTGAATACAGCGTGGAAGAAGGCGACGGAGTGGAAGAAGCCGGAACGAAACCCGACAAGAGTACCTATAAAGATGAAAATCTGGGAAACACGACCGGCAAGCACGACTACTATCCGTTCATCAATGAATGGACAGAATATGCATTCATACCCGATGACCACTCCGACGAAATCTTCAAAGGGATAGACCCGGAGAAACGCAGCATCTATCTGCCCGAACGCATAGAAGACGGAAAGGTAGTCGTGGGGCAACAACAGTTATTCTTCATCAACCAAGGCAAGTACTACAAAGAAGACGAACTGAGATATAAACATTTCGAAGTGGACATAGTGGGCATGAAATGGAACATATACACTTCAACCATCTATTACAAACAGCTTCAAGTGACATTCACTGCCACTCTTTCGCGACCCGGCAGTGATACAAAGAAGATATCCAAAGGCAAATTCACACAAAGATATCCTTATGGCTGCTCGGAAATACATCACGAAGTGAAAGATTCTCTGGAAGATTAGGATCCGGCAGCATCATTAAAATGACGCAGCTTTACTTATTTATCTTTGTATATACATCCCCACAAAAAATAAAGGCTATGAAACAACAGAAACTATTCCACCTCGCATTGTACGCCATACTGATTGTCTGCACAACCGGCTGTTACGATAAAGACGAAATTAGAGATGGGGAAATGATGTAGAACTCCCGCCCTTCATCATGGAAAACAATTCGAGCGGCAGTATTACCACCACACACTCCCCCTTCGAAGACGCATGGCAAGAAAGTACCTTCCAGAGCAACGATCCCGAAGCATTTGCATGGATGGGAGAAGAAGACGTATTCGTCAATGCCCCTTACGTGTTTGGAAATAAACCATCGTCAAGTGGAACAACCATAAAATATGGCAGCGAAACGACAAAAGCCAAAGGACCGAACAGCAGTGCTTCCACTATCAGTATAGCACCTTACCACCGGCTCATCATAAAAGGAACACTGCATTACAGCAAACTTGTAGCTACCTATACGCTGACATTCGCAGGCGAATATACAAAGACAGAAAAACAGATAAAGGGAAAGTTCATACAAACGACTCCGGAAAGCCACACCGGATCCATGACCATGAAACCGATAACGGCAGATTAAAACAGAAACGGCATACGCGGGCACACGCCCTATTGCTCACCCTCTCCGTTCCTCCAGCAGCCGGATAAACTCTTCCTCCTTGACGGGAAGAAGCACCGCACACTTGCCCCCGCCATATTTCACGAGCACATAACGCATCAACGCAAACCGCCCTACCTGCATGGAAGAAGCACGCTCCACGGAAGTGATGTCTTTCAGCAGAATTTCCTTACCCCGCGAGAAACGGCCGAAAAACAGCACCAGCTTCCCGTCGGGCGTTACGGTATAGGTGGTATGAATCAGCTTCTCGATAATGACCACCAGCCAAAGCATGAAAAGAGCAGCCGGAAGCGGAAGCTTGTTCCAAAGCATATAAACGGTGAGACTACCTATCAAGATGAGGAACAGATATTGCCCCATAGCAATGCGCGCATGAAAGATTCTATTCATTTTATCTGATTTTTGCCGCTAAGGTAGATATTTTTAAGAATTAATGCCCGCAGAAAGTACAAGGAATGCAGTTATTTTGTAGTTTTGCAGCCATAAACACTCATTCTTATGATAAGAAAGTTCGATTTTCTCGTTATCGGCTCCGGACTTGCCGGTATGAGTTTTGCGCTGAAAGTGGCGCACAAAGGAACAGTAGCACTCATCTGCAAGGCTGGTTTAGAAGAAGCAAACACCTATTTCGCTCAAGGAGGCATTGCCTCTGTCACCAATCTGACAGTAGATAATTTTGAAAAACATATTGAGGACACTATGGTTGCGGGCGACTGGATAAGCGACCGCGAAGCCGTAGAGAAAGTGGTGCGCAACGCACCCGGACAAATCAATGAGCTCATCAAATGGGGAGTGTCTTTTGACAAAAAAGACAATGGAGAATTTGACCTGCATAAAGAAGGCGGGCATTCCGAGTTCCGGATTCTGCACCATAAAGACAATACAGGAGCAGAAATACAGACCAGCTTGATAGAAGCCGTCAAACAGCATCCCAACATCACGGTACTGACCGACCACTATGCGGTGGAAATCATTACCCAGCACCATCTGGGCATCATCGTGACCCGCTACACACCGGGCATCAAATGCTACGGTGCCTACGTGCTGAATGAAAATACCGGTGAGGTAGATACCTTCCTTTCCAAAGTAACCATCATGGCTACAGGCGGTTGTGAAGCCGTTTACCGTAACACTACCAATCCGCTCGTCGCCACCGGAGACGGAATCGCCATGGTCTACCGTGCCAAAGGCGCCGTAAAGGATATGGAATTCATACAGTTCCACCCTACCGCGCTATATCATCCCGGAGACAGGCCTGCTTTCCTCATCACCGAAGCCATGCGCGGATACGGCGGCGTACTGCGCACCATGGACGGAAAAGAGTTCATGCAGAAATATGACTCACGCCTGTCACTCGCCCCGCGTGATATCGTGGCACGTGCCATCGACAATGAAATGAAGCAGCGCGGTGACGAACACGTGTTTCTGGACGTAACCCACAAAGACCCTGAAGAGACCAAGAAACATTTCCCGAATATCTACAAGAAATGCCTCAGTATCGGTATCGACATCACAAAAGACTACATTCCGGTAGCTCCTGCCGCCCACTATCTATGCGGCGGCATTAAGGTTGACCTGGACGGACAATCCAGCATCCGGCGCCTGTATGCCATCGGCGAATGTTCCTGCACCGGGCTGCATGGCGGCAACCGACTGGCCTCCAATTCGCTGATTGAGGCCGTTGTTTATGCCGATGCAGCTGCCAAACATGCCTTGAGTGTACTGGAACGTTACGATTTCAACGAGGATATCCCCGAATGGAACGATGAAGGCACGATTTCCAACGAAGAACGTGTGCTGATTACACAAAGCATGAAAGAAGTAAACCAAATCATGGAAGCATACGTGGGCATTGTACGCAGCAACACCCGCCTGACACGTGCCTGGAACAGACTGGATATCCTTTACGAGGAGACGGAAAAGTTATTCAAAAGCAGCAAGGCCACACGCGAACTCTGCGAACTGCGCAACATGATCAATGTGGGTTATCTGATTACCCGCCAAGCCATGGAACGCAAGGAAAGCCGCGGGCTGCACTATACAATAGACTATCCGCACGCCGGGAAATAAAGCCAATCTTATTTTGCCAACCTATTGCCATCACTTTGGCAAACTTTTGCCATCGCTTTGGCAAAGAATTGCCACCGCTTTGGCAAAGCTTTGCCAACGAACAGGCAAAACCTTGCCGATAGGATGGCAAAATACAGGCAACCCTATCTGACCATTCAAACAAAACGCCCGGATACTTTCTTCAGAGTATCCGGGCGTTTCGCGTTATCCGTGCCTGCACAAGCAGGGGGCGTTATCAATAATTCGACTTCTTCACTTCAAAGTAAGCCTGCGGATGCAAACAAGCCGGGCAGATCTCCGGAGCTTCCTTGCCTGTATAGATGAAACCGCAGTTACGGCATTGCCATACCACTTCGCCTTCCTTGGCAAATACACTGGCTGTCTCTATGTTCTGGATAAAAGCACGGTAACGTTCTTCATGTCCCTTCTCGGCAACCGCAATATTGCGGTACATGAGAGCAATTTCCGGGAAACCTTCTTCATCGGCAATGTCAGCAAATTTAGGATAGTCCAGCGACCACTCTTCATGTTCACCGGCAGCAGCTTCCTGAAGATTCTCCAGTGTGGTACCGATAACACCGGCAGGATAAGAAGCGGTGATTTCTACCATACCGCCTTCCAGCCACTTGAACATACGCTTGGCGTGTTCCTTTTCCTGGTCGGCTGTTTCTGTGAAGATAGCGGAGATTTGTTCGTAACCTTCTTTCTTGGCTACACTTGCAAAATAAGTGTAACGCATTCTTGCTTGTGATTCACCCGCGAATGAAGTCAACAGATTCTTCTCGGTCTGAGTTCCTTTAACACTTTTAGCCATAGTTTCTTTTTTTATTAGTTAATGTAATTACGTATAAATGTCGTTTATTTTGTCCTATCAACTTTACAAAGTTAGGAATTTAGTGCGAAACAGCCGCAATTTACCTCATAGGATTTATCTATCGCCCCATAATAAAAATCTATCTTATGTCACTGAAACAAAAAACAATCCGTTTATGTTCAGCTATTCGGTTTATTTTATCTACTTTTGCAGTCAATTTGCAACATACACATTACAATTCTTACAGAAAGAGAGGAGAAATCGTTCAAAAAGCCCGGCATAACAGACAAAACCAATTATGTTCATTTATTCAATAAAACAGATAGTTCAATGAAAGCATTCGAATTCAAGCCAAAGCTATACACAGCTTTAAAAAATTACTCGAAAGAAACATTCATGGCAGACCTCATGGCAGGTATCATTGTAGGTATCGTAGCCCTTCCACTTGCCATCGCATTTGGTATAGCCTCCGGAGTATCACCGGAAAAAGGTATCATTACAGCCATCATTGCAGGTTTCATCGTTTCCCTGTTGGGAGGAAGTAAAGTACAAATCGGCGGACCTACCGGCGCATTTATCGTCATCATTTACGGTATCATACAGCAATACGGGGAATCCGGGCTGATTGTAGCCACACTGATGGCAGGTGTCATCCTTATCCTTCTGGGAGTATTCAAGTTAGGGGCTGTCATCAAGTTCATCCCCTATCCTATCATCATAGGATTCACAAGTGGTATTGCCGTCACCATCTTCACGACACAGATTGCCGATGTTTTCGGACTGACCTTCGGAGAAGATAAGGTTCCGGGAGATTTCGTGGGAAAATGGATTGTCTATTTCCGCCACTTCGACACTGTCAACTGGTGGAACACGGCGGTAAGTATCTTCAGTATCATCATCATAGCCATTACCCCCCGGTTTTCAAAAAAGATACCCGGTTCGCTGATTGCCATTGTGGTAGTGACCGCAGCTGTCTATCTGATGAAAGTTTATGGCGGAATTGATTGCATCGACACTATCGGTGACCGTTTCAGTATCCGTGCCGAGCTTCCCGATGCCGTGATGCCCGCCCTGGACTGGGAAGCCGTCAAAGACCTGTTCCCCGTTGCCATCACCATTGCCGTGCTGGGAGCCATCGAATCGTTACTGTCCGCTACGGTAGCCGACGGTGTGATCGGTGACAAACATGACTCGAACACGGAATTGATAGCACAAGGTGCCGCCAACCTCGTGACACCCCTGTTCGGCGGTATTCCTGCAACAGGTGCCATTGCCCGCACCATGGCGAACATCAACAATGGAGGTAAGACGCCGGTTGCCGGTATAGTCCATGCGGTAGTATTGCTGTTGATTCTCCTGCTGCTGATGCCGTTGGCGCAATATATCCCGATGGGTTGCCTGGCAGGTGTACTGGTAATCGTTTCTTATAACATGAGTGGGTGGCGTACTTTCAAGGGACTGTTGAGAAATCCCAAGTCGGATGTTACCGTATTGCTGATCACCTTCTTCCTCACGGTCATCTTCGATCTGACGATTGCCATCGAAGTGGGTCTGGTCATTGCTTGCGTACTCTTCATGCGCCGCGTAATGGAAACCACCGAAATCTCCGTCATCAAAGATGAGATAGACCCGAATGCGGAACTTGACATCGCCACCAATGAAGAACACCTGGTGATTCCGGAAGGCGTGGAAGTATATGAAATCAACGGCCCCTACTTCTTCGGTATTGCCACCAAGTTTGAAGAAACCATGGCACAGCTCGGTGACCGTCCCAAAGTGCGCATCATCCGCATGCGTAAAGTGCCTTTCATCGATTCTACAGGTATTCATAACCTTGAAACCCTTTGCCACATGTCACAGAAGGAAAAAATCACCATTGTACTTTCAGGAGTAAATGAAAAGGTGCATAACGTACTGGAAAAATCCGGGTTCTACGGACTCCTGGGTAAGGAAAACATCTGTTCCAACATCAATATCGCATTGGACAGGGCAAAAGAACTGCTGTAACCTTTCATCATCAGTATGGCAAAAAGAAGGAAAAAGAAACAATCCTCCAAAGGAGTCATTTACCTGATAGCGCTGATATGCATCATCTGCCTTTGTTATGAACCCATAGCAAAGGTGCTGCATATCAGTCCTCCTGTTTTTGGGACGGAGAGGACGGAGAGAGCTTCTGCAAGGCAATCTCCGGTCAAAAGTACGTCTGCAGACGAAAATGTCCTGTTCCCTGCCCCTCTGAAGAATGTTTCCGAGCAGATATTGCATAGAAAGGGGTATACCGTATCCTACAACCGGGATCTGAAACTGCCCAACTGGGTGGCCTGGGAACTGACTCCGGAAAAGTTAACAGAACGTGAAAGCCGGACGGATAAGTTCCTGCCCGACCCCGATTTGCCGGAAGACGAGGCGGTAACCACCGATGACTATAAGGGAAGCGGTATGGACCGCGGACACATGTGCCCTGCCGGTGACAACCGCTGGCACTGGAAAGCCATGCAGGAAAGCTTCTACATGACAAACATTTGCCCGCAGAACCACAACCTGAACCGCGGCGACTGGAAGGAACTGGAAGAGGCATGCCGCCGTTGGGCACAAAAGGAAGGCAGGATATACATTGTATGTGGTCCGGTTCTTTACGACCGGCGTCATCGCACCATTGGCAAGAAACACAAGATTACGGTACCCGAAGCGTTCTTCAAGGTAATTCTGTGTACAGACAGCAATCCCCCAAAAGCCATCGGCTTCATTTATAAGAATGCACCGGGCAATCATCCGTTGGACAGCTACGTCAACACCGTGGACGAAGTGGAACGGATTACGGGCATCGACTTCTTCCCCGCCCTGCCGGATGAAATAGAAGAAAAGGTGGAAGCCGGTCTTGCACAGTTTTGAGCTAAAGAGAATATTCTCTTTAGCCCATGTCTATACCGTTACAAGCCTAATTCAACTCCTGATTCGCATTAATAAGAAACACTTACCGGTATATCCGTTTCCCGTACCCGTGCTGCAATGCGGTCCAACTCCTCATGGGTAGCTTTCTGCAAATCATGGTCGGGTGTCTCGCGGTCGATGGTATAAATCATTACCTGGCGGGGAGCAATCTCCTTGACTGCCTTCAGCCAGGGAAGAACGAACTTATCGGATGTATTATCCATATCCTGCCCTTTATAACCTCCTTTGAGAAACATGGTCTGGACAATGCAGTTCCCCTTGAACGCTTTCATTCCTTCGATAATCTCGCGGATGGAGTAACGTCCTGTCGGACGGTCGAGCACGCGGACGTACTCTTCATCCACCGTATCCAGTTTAAGGATGTTATTATCAACCCTGTTCAAGGCTTCGAACACGGCAGGACGATGGATAAAGGTGGAATTGCTCAATACGCTCACCTTCGCGTTCGGGAAATACTTGTCGCGCAGGGCAAGCGTATCCTCTATGATTTCGGGGAAATGGGGATGTGCTGTCGGCTCTCCATTACCGGCAAAAGTCAGCACGTCCGGTGTAGGCCCGTTTTGCCGCATGTCTTGCAGGCGGGCTTCAAGCGCCGAACGGACTTCCTCACGTGTAGGCAACGACTGTTTGGGGCGATGGTCTGCATTGAAACCACACTCACAATAAATGCAATCGAAGGTACACACTTTACCGTCTGCCGGCAACAGGTTTATTCCCAAAGATACTCCCAAACGGCGGGAATGGACGGGACCGAAGATGGGAGATGGATAAATGACAGTCATACTATTTACTATTTCAGTTGAAACTAATGACAAAGTTAAGCGAAAACTGTGGTATTCAAACAATGTTCAGCCTGCAAAGTTTACCTGCAAAAGAAGATACTCCCTTCATAAAACATAGATTATATGTTATTTAATGTAAAGCATACATTACTTTTCATCTAATATACTTGTTTATATGTAAAGTATACATTACATTTGCAGACAACTTATAAATACATAGTATTATGAAAAAGAACTATTTGTTTCCAACCACTTTCAGAAAGATAGGTTGGTGTTTATTTGTTCCGTTCGTTGTCATGTCCTTCATTTGCCTTTTCAACGGCGCCAATGAAGATTGGTTGGAGGTAAGCGTACTTTCAGTGGTTCCCTGGGGTGTCAGCAAGAATTCTTTGTTCGATGAGTTAAGTATGATAGGACTAACGGTTTCACTCCTATTCATAGCTTTTTCAAAGGAAAAAGACGAGGATGAATGCATTGCCAATATCCGTTCAAACTCTCTTATATGGGCTACTATAACAGGATATTCCTTACTGATAGTATGCACTATGCTAATTTATGACATGCAATATCTTAATTTTGTATTCATAGATTTATTTATGATACTGTTCCTGTTTATCATAAAATACAAGATCGAACTTTATAAATTCAGGAGGAACAACAATGACTAATACATTAAGAGTAGAAAGAGCTATTAAGCATATAACCCAACAACAATTAGCCGAAGCTATAGGAGTGAGCCGGCAAACCATCAATGCCATAGAATCGGGAAAATATGTCCCCTCCACACTGCTGGCCTTAAAAATATCGGAGGTATTCGGAAAGACAGTGAACGAGATTTTCATACTGGAAGAAAATGACAAGTAAACGAGAAAACCCTAAAACTTGATACGCAGCTGCAGCTGCAAGTCCGCTTTCCGGTTTCCCGGTATCTCATCGTTGCCCGAACCAATCGCCTCCCTGTCCCGGTAAACCGTCTGCCCGAACTTGGCGAGGAGCATGAAAGTCTTGTTCAAATCATACCTCAGACGGGCAGAGCAACGGAAACCACGGCCATAGAAGGAAGGGGTATGAAAAGTGTATAGAAGTCCCCGTTCGGAAGCATAAACGCGCGAATCGTAGTCGTCTGTATGAAACCAGGTTCCCTGCAAAGAAACCGATAAGGGGAAAGGGAAAGCATACGAACACAACTGCGTACACTGGTACCCCTGACTTCTGCCAAACTTATATCCTGCCCCATCCTGCTGGCGGAAATGATGATAATCCACCGTAGTGCGGAGAGTAAAGCGCCCCGGCATATAGGTCAGCCGATAGCGAAGTTTATGATGATAAACGGGCTGTATAACCGCACCGCCCGTTCCCGTCACATCCCTGTCCTTCCGCTTGTACCGGTAATTGAGATACATCGAAAGATTTCTCCGGAGAGTATAAGTGGACTGGAACATGACATCCGCTCCCTTTGAAGGCTTGCTGATGCGGTATTTCCACCAAGGAAAAGAAAACAGATCCAGCGAAGCGAAAAACTTCCAACGGGCGAAAGGGGTTGCTTCTGCTGCCAGATACCATCCGTTCTCATTCTGCGGTGTACTGCTCTCGCCAAAGGAACGTCCGAATAAAGCCCAATAGTCATACGAATAGTACCGGTGTACAAGTAGCAGATGACAATCGGAAGAAAGATGATACTTCAACCGGTTCAGCAACGCATAGCCTTTACCGCCGGTCGCCGCTTCCCCCACCCATACCAAACGGCCCAGACGATACCTGTAATCCATACCCACGTTATAGAAATCACTTCCATGAAGATTGTACTTTGCATACTTGTTCAACCGGGGCTCGTAAGGACGATTGAAAAAATAGTAAATCCCCGTCACTCCCACCTTCAGAGAGTTTTTTTCATAGGTCATGTTTCCACCTATTACCTGCAAGGCAAAGGCATTCATTTTATCTGCCTCTTTCTGCGTGCGATGCAATCCCGTCTTGTAAATGGAAGTTATCCCACCATCCTCTACTATCCCGTCCATGGAACGATGCGAATAGAAAGCTGAAATATCCAAGTAAGGCAATACTCCCACCGTTGCCGCCGCTCCCCGGAAATAATTGTATTCATCGGTAGAACTGTGCTTGCGGATGCCTCCGGCACGATATTCAGCCGTAGTCATGGAAAAAGTCTTTCCTAAACGAAAATCCGTACTGAGCACCAACCCTTGCCCGAAACTGAGACGATAATTGCCTAATGCCAAAGTTTTCAGCCGCCCCCTGTTCTTTACCAGAAAATAAAAAGAATAATAATCATAGCCTTTTCCGTTGTGCAGGGCAAGGAAAGGTTCTCCGGCATCCTTCTCTCCCGTCACGCCTGCCTGGACATAATCTCCGTAATGAAAACTATAACGTAAAGAATGGTAAAGGGAAGGTCCCAGATAATTCTTTTCATATCCTTTGCGGGTATAGAACGGTACATCCAGACGTGCCAATGCTTCGTGTTTCCCGTATTTCAGTATGGACTTTAAAGCAGGATACCCCCTACCCTCTTTCACTGCCTGTACACAAACAAAAGGAAGCAGCAAGTCGATGGTACGTTTGTCCATTTCCTCCACCAGTTGCAGTTCATAGATGGTCTGCATCTGCCCATGTATATAGACGTAAGCCAGCAAGTTTTCTATCTGTATATCCGTGAGGAAAGGAAACCGTTCCAATTGCTGTTTAGTGGCGGTATTGATATTGACGGGCTCCCGCAGGTGTCGGGATAATTCTTCCAGTTCATCTTCCCAACTGCATTCTTCTTCGTTCTCCATCGAGAGTTGTTCCAGATTGTCTTTCCAAAGGAGCAAGGATTGTTCTTCCTTAAAATCAGGTGAATTTTGAGCTTCAAGCATAGGAGTTGTCAGCAGCATACTTACAAAGACTCCTATCTTGATATATTTCATCGATAACAGGCTGTTTTTTTAAGTTTACGGACAGCGAAGTTACCTTAAATAAGTTAATCGGACAAGGAAAAACCGCCGGAATACAACAACATTCCGCAGAATCGTGTACTTTTGTGACATGAACATACGACTTAACATAGTAATATTCATCATGTTTCTGCTCTTCGGAAACACAGTGTGCCGTGCCCAGCAACAATCCGCCCCCGACACTCGGAAAAATATTTATTTAACCCCTATGTGCGTCTATGAAGGGGATACCATCCCTTACATCAAGCTTCCTACCGTCTATATCTTCAAACCGCTCAAGTTTAAAAACAAGCGGGAAATGGCGAAATACTACAAACTGATTCGTGACGTGAAGAAAGTGCTTCCCATATCCAAGGAAATAAACCGTGCCATCATCGAGACCTATGAGTACATGATGACTCTTCCCAATGAAAAAGCCCGTCAGAAACACATGAAAGCCGTGGAAAAAAGTCTGAAAGAACAATACACCCCGCGTATGAAGAAACTTTCCTTTGCCCAAGGAAAACTATTAATCAAACTCGTTGACCGGCAAACCCACTCCACCGGATACGAACTGGTAAAGGCGTTCATGGGACCTTTCAAGGCAGGTTTCTACCAGACATTTGCCGCCTTGTTCGGTGCCAGCCTGAAAAAACAATATGATCCCACGGGAGACGATGCACTCACGGAACGGGTAATATTGATGGTAGAAAACGGACAACTCTGACAAAGGATATTCCGAACGGGAAACAGACATTCTCCGCTTCGCGTGCCCGCGAAGGCTGAAACTGCCGCCTGGCATGGTTAATATTGTGTTGATAACATTGTTATCAACACAAACACATGGAACATAATCCATTGATTTACATCGCAATATAATTGTTGATTACAATATAACCAATTGTTGATTACTGCTTATTCGGGTTGTACTTCTCCCACCATCGGAAGCTCTTTCCATCCCTCACCAAAAGCATCATATGCATCGGTAACCACCACAAAAGCCTTTGGATCTACTTCCCTTATCTTCTGCTTGATGCCTACCACTTCCTTATAACTTACCACAAGAAACAGCATCTCCTTGTCCGCATTGGTATAAAGGCCGCTGCTCTTGATGCAAGTGGCGGTGCGGTCCAGATCCTTAAGAATATAGTCGTGCAAGGCGGTAAGGCGCATATCGCTGATGACAAACAGTATCTTGTCATTCTTCTCCCCGTTTATCACGTATGCCAATACTCTCGAGGTTACAAAAATGGCTATAAGCGAATAGAAAGACAAATGCCACGAAGGTTGTGTGGCGTCATCCGGATTACCGATGCCAAAACCGATAACCAGCAGTCCGAAACCTACTACAATACCATCTACCAGCAATATTGCCTTCGAAAAACGTATATGACAGTATTTCTGCAATATCATCGCCACGATGTCCGTACCTCCCGTGGTTGCCCGGCTACGCACTACAATACCACAGCCCACACCGATGACCACCGCACCAATCACGGAAGTCAGCATCAAATGGTCCGACATGTTCAAGCTGCCACCCAACAGTTGTGCAGGGTCCAACTGATGGAGCGCTTCTTCGGAAGGATAGGAGAGGAGAGACAGTACATTCATGGCAAGCGGAGTAAAAAGCGCCGCCACAATAGTACGCGCCCCAAGCCTTGCCCCCAACACAAATACGGAAATAACAAGCAAAGGAATATCAAACATATAACCGAACGTACCTACCTGAATGGAAGGAAACAGATTATGAAGCACAATGCTGGCTCCATACACTCCACCGGGAACAAGATTATAAGGATTGATGAAATAAACGAAGCCTGCCGCCAGAATAGTACAACCTACAAAAATGCCTATCCATGAAGAGATTATCTTTTTCATACTGATATGATTTATATATATTCAGCAAATATACAAAAAATAAGAAAAGAAACGAATCGCACAGCAAGTTTTCCACATATACACAACAGGTGTTGAATACATGGTTAATAAGAAAGTTAGAATAGGAGATAAAGTATTAGTTTACAACGAGTAAAACGGTTGATTATGAAAATGAATCTCTGTTCATAAAACCCTTCATCATACCTATATAAAACAAGTTTACTGCGTCTATAGACACAGTAAACCCTATATATTGACAGTTTATCAACAGCCTTGTCAATATCTCAGTTTCTTGAATAAATCCCAGATAACAATACCTGCTGTAACAGATACATTCAGAGAGTGTTTCGTACCGTATTGAGGTATTTCAATACAACCGTGTGAATGGTCAATAACTTCTTGCTGGACACCTTTTACTTCATTTCCCATCACTATGGCATATTTTTTAGTTTTGTCCAGAGTCAATTCATCCAGCATGATACTACCCTCCGCCTGCTCTACGGAATAAACCACATAACCCTCTTTTTTGAGGTTATCAACCGCTTCAACAGAGTTATTAACATACTTCCAATCTACGGTGAATTCAGCTCCTAATGCCGTTTTATGCATCTCAGGATGCGGTGGAGTGGCGGTAATGCCACATAAATAAATACATTCTATGCGAAAAGCATCCGAAGTACGGAATACAGAACCAATATTATGAAGGCTGCGTATATTATCCAAAACAATCACTAAAGGCAGCTTCCGGGCTTCCTTAAACTCTTCCACACTAATACGGTTCAGTTCGGTAATCTTCAGTTTGCGCATAACACTACTTAATCTATGGTTCAGGTTGCAAAGATACTTCTTTCCGTTTATATCCCGGTTAATAACCGTTGAAAACGTGTCAATACCTACGGGAAAGATTTTTAGAAATAATCCTTGCATTATTCAAATGATTGCCTATTGCAGCACCGGAATCAACAAACCAAAAAAGTTAGGAGAAATCTTCAAAGGCTGTTTGAACACATTTTTCAGCATCATTTCACCAATAAATATCTTTAAAGTTATTAACTTTGCAGTTTATCAACAAGGTGTTGATGAGGAATGGCCGTAGACCGATAGAATGCTTATTATCAAAAGATACACTCAAATTTCCTGCGTTAATAAACAATGGATAAAGTTTTATCTTATACTAATAACTTCAGGAGCAAGAAAAATCATATTTACTTCTCCACACTATTAACAGGCTATCATTACTATCAAAGGATTTTTAAAGAAAGAAGAGAAATTAAAAAATATAATTATGGATAATCTTATAGAAGCTATCAAGCAACTGAAGAAGGAAAAGAACGCAGTCATTCTGGGCCACTATTACCAGAAGGGTGAGATACAGGATATAGCCGACTACGTTGGCGACAGTCTGGCGTTGGCACAATGGGCGGCACGGACGGAAGCTGATATCATTGTGATGTGTGGCGTTCACTTTATGGGGGAAACGGCCAAGGTGCTTTGCCCGGACAAGAAGGTACTGGTGCCCGACATGGCGGCAGGCTGTTCGTTGGCAGACAGCTGTCCGGCTGATAAATTCAGTCAGTTTGTCAAAGAGCACCCCGGATATACAGTGATATCCTATGTGAATACAACCGCTGCCGTAAAAGCCGTAACCGATGTGGTAGTGACTTCCACCAATGCCAGACAAATTGTAGAAAGCTTCCCCGAAGATGAGAAAATAATCTTTGGGCCGGATCGGAATCTGGGTAATTATATCAACTCCGTGACCGGAAGAAATATGTTACTATGGGACGGTGCGTGCCATGTACACGAGCAATTCTCGGTTGAAAAGATTGTTGAATTGAAGCAGCAGCACCCCGATGCCATCGTGCTGGCCCATCCCGAATGTAAAAGTACTGTGCTGAAGCTGGCGGATGTGGTAGGTTCTACGGCTGCCTTATTGAAATATGCAGTTGCTCATCCAGAGAAGAGCTATATAGTAGCCACCGAGTCGGGTATCTTGCATGAGATGCAGAAGCAGTGCCCGCAGACAACGTTCATTCCGGCTCCTCCCAACGACAGCACGTGTGCTTGCAATGAATGTAGCTTCATGAGGCTGAATACGCTTGAGAAACTTTATGATTGTCTGAAAAACGAGTCTCCTGAAATTACGGTAGATGCAGGAATAGCCGAGAAGGCAGTGAAACCGATTAAGAGGATGTTGGAGATATCGGCGAAGTTGGGACTTTGATTTTGTTTTGCTAAGGCGGTATGTCAAAACTCTGATTTTGAAACGATGAACTTATCATTTGAAATCCGAGCCTATTAAAAGACTAAAGAAAGGGTCGTATCATTA
>MJGMH1__coassemble_2098_pt1 | contig 26398 bp, 21 predicted proteins | sample MJGMH1__metabat2_high_PE_019 | metagenome-assembled genome bin MJGMH1
CTACGCCTTCTGCAACCCCGTAAACGACAGCACTTTCATCGGCAAGGAATCTCTGACCAGGGTCATATTGTCCGACAAGACCAAAAATATAGAAGACGCGGCGTTTAAGAACTGCAATAATCTGAAGATTTGCCAGATACGCAAGAAAACGGCTCCCAATCTGATGGCAGAAGCCTTGGCGGACAGCGTCACGGCCATATTTGTTCCTTTGGGAAGCAGCGACGCTTACCGGAACAAGAAGAAGTGGGAAACATTCGCTTTCATTGAAGGGGAGCCGTTAGGAGTTACCGTACAGATAGGGCTGATGGGAAGCCTCGCCAGCGAATTGCTCAGAGGGGGCATACAGCCCAAGGACGTGAATTTCCTGACCGTAGAGGGCAAGCTGGATGAAGCTGATTTCGTGCTGATACGCGATTATATGCCCAATCTGGTTTCCATTGATATGTCACAAAGCAATGCTACCGCAATCCCCGATTATACATTCACCCAAAAGAAGTATTTACTGAGCGCCGTTCTCCCCCGTGGGCTGAAAAGTATAGGACAACGGGCTTTCAGCGGTTGCGGACGCCTGTGCGGCACACTGACGCTGCCTTCCGGGGTAACCGCCATTGAATACGGCGCATTCATAGGATGTGACAACCTGCGCTACGTCATGGCTACCGGAAACAAGATCACGACATTGGGGGATAACCTCTTCGGGGAAGGCAAAGGCAAAATCATATATAAGGAGAAGCAGTAGCCTTATACTCATTATTCAACGTATCAACAAAAAAGGAGGTGTGTCAAAATAAAGATTTAGAACACACCTCCAAGAATATTTATCTTCAGGCACCGTACATGCGCGCTCTCAGTTCCTTGATATGGTCCGAGGTGATGTATTCATCATATTCCATCATCTTGTCGATAATGCCGTTCGGAGTCAGCTCGATAATACGGTTGGACACCGTCTCAATAAACTCATGGTCGTGTGACGAGAACAGAATATTACCCTTATAGGTCTTCAGGTTATTGTTGAACGCCTGGATAGACTCCAAATCAAGATGGTTGGTCGGGGTATCCAGAATCAGACAGTTGGCATTGCGCAACTGCATACGGGCAATCATACAACGCATCTTCTCGCCTCCGGACAAGACACTCGCCTTTTTCAGCACCTCTTCGCCGGAGAAAAGCATACGGCCCAAGAAGCCTTTCATATAGACCTCATTACCTTCACCGAACTGGCTCAGCCAATCTACCAGGTTCAAGTCCGTATTAAAGAAATCAGTGTTGTCCAGCGGCAGGTAAGCAGTAGTGATGGTAACGCCCCAATTATAGGTCCCTTCGTCCGGTTTCATGTTGCCGTTGATAATCTCGAACAGAGCCGTCATGGCACGCGGGTCATGAGAAAGGAACACGATCTTATCCCCCTTCTCCACATTGAAATTCACGTCACGGAACAATACGGTACCGTCTTCCAGGGTTTTGGTCAAGCCCGAAACCTCCAGAATCTGATTGCCCGGTTCGCGCTCGGGAGTAAAGATGATACCCGGATACTTGCGTGAAGAGGGCTTGATTTCCTCTACATTCAGTTTCTCCAGCATCTTCTTACGGCTGGTAGTCTGCTTGCTCTTCGCCACATTGGCGCTGAAACGGCGGATAAACTCTTCCAGTTCTTTCTTTTTCTCCTCAGCCTTGGCTTTCTGGTTCTGCTGCTGGCGAAGCGCCAACTGGCTGGACTCATACCAGAAGCTATAGTTGCCGGCAAACTGATTGATCTTTCCATAGTCAATATCTACCGTATGGGTACATACGGAATCGAGGAAGTGACGGTCGTGGCTTACCACCAGCACGGTATGTTCAAAATTCGAGAGGTATTCTTCCAACCAGGTAACGGTATCCATGTCCAAGTCATTGGTAGGCTCGTCCAGCAACAGGTTGTCCGGATTGCCATACAATGCCTGCGCTAACATGACACGCACCTTCTCTTTATTGTTCAGTTCGCCCATCAGCAGGTAATGCTTGTCTTCCTTGATGCCCAAACCACTCAACAGGGCGGCAGCATCACTCTCCGCATTCCAACCGTCCAACTCGGCGAATCTTTCTTCCAGTTCGGAGACCTTAAGCCCGTCTTCATCGGTAAAATCTTCCTTGGCATACAGTACCTCGCGTTGCTTCATAATGTCCCACAACACGCTATGGCCCATCATCACGGTATCCATTACCGTAAAAGCATCCCACTTAAAGTGGTCCTGGCTCAAAACAGACAGACGCTCGCCCGGTCCCAAGGTGATGGAACCGGTAGTCGGATCCAATTCTCCGGAAATAGTTTTCAGGAAAGTAGATTTTCCGGCACCGTTAGCACCGATAATACCGTAACAGTTACCACTTGTAAACTTTAAGTTTACATCATTAAACAACACTCTTTTACCAAACTGTACCGAGACATTAGAGACTGTAATCATCTGTAAATTTATGATTTATAATTTATGATATATTCTTGTCATTATGCAAATCTGGGTGCAAAGGTAGTCATAAATCATAAATTATAAATCATAAATCCCATTCATTTTTCCACGAATAGGAGGGAGAAGCGCTGTCAATGTGACATAAAAGTATTACCTTTGCACTGTTTTTAACCCCAAGAAACATTTTGGCAAACTTTTTGCTGACCTGTTCTTGACACATTAACTTAAACCCTTGGCAGTAATGAAAACAAAACCATTTTATAAGAATAATAAGCATAACAATATGAATCCGAAAGAAAAAGAAACCAACGAAGAAGAGTTGAAGAATCAAACTCCTCAAAAGGAGGAAACTGAAGAGACTACTGAAAAGGAAGCTCCGCAGGAAGAAAAGGAAACCCCTCTAAGTGAAGAAGAAAAACTTGCGCAAGAGTTAGAAAAGGCCAACGAGCAGATTGAAGAACAGAAAGACAAATATCTACGTTTGTCTGCCGAGTTCGACAACTATCGCAAACGCACCATGAAGGAAAAAGCGGAACTAATCTTGAATGGCGGCGAAAAGAGCATCAGCAGCATCCTCCCCATTGTGGACGATTTTGAACGCGCCCTCAAGAACATGGAAACAGCAACCGACGTGGCCGCCGTCAAAGAAGGGGTAGAACTTATCTACAACAAGTTCATGTCCGTATTGGGACAGAACGGCGTAAAAGTGATCGAAACAAAGGAAAAACCGCTGGACACAGACTACCACGAGGCCATCGCCGTTATTCCGGCACCCGCTGAAGAGCTGAAAGGGAAAATTCTGGACTGTGTACAAACCGGTTACAGGCTAAACGACAAAGTGATCCGTCAGGCCAAGGTGGTAGTCGGAGAATAACATAAGACTGTATGGAAAAAAGAGATTACTACGAAGTATTGGAAGTTGAAAAGACAGCAACGGTAGAAGAAATAAAGAAAGCTTATCGTAAAAAGGCCATCCAATACCATCCGGACAAAAACCCGGGCGACAAAACAGCGGAAGAGAAATTCAAGGAAGCGGCAGAAGCGTATGACGTGCTGAGCAATCCTGACAAGCGTGCCCGTTACGACCAATTCGGCCATGCCGGACTGGGTGGCGCCGCCGGTAACGGAGGCCCGTTCGGCGGTTTCAGCGGAGGCATGTCCATGGATGATATCTTCTCCATGTTTGGCGACATCTTTGGCGGACACAGTGGCGGCTTCAGTGGCTTCGGAGGCTTTGGCGGAGGCGGTGGCGCACAACAAAGACGCTATCGCGGTTCGGACCTGCGCGTCAAAGTGAAACTGAACCTGAAAGAAATTTCTACGGGAGTAGAAAAGAAATTCAAACTGAAGAAGTACGTTCCTTGTACCCATTGTCACGGCACCGGCGCAGAAGGCGACGGTGGAGCAGAGACTTGTCCGACCTGTAAAGGAAGCGGTACAGTCATCCGTAACCAGCAGACTATTCTCGGTACGATGCAGACCCGCGCCACTTGTCCTACTTGCAACGGTGAAGGCAAAATCATCAAGCACAAGTGTAAAGCATGTGCCGGTGAAGGTATCGTATATGGAGAGGAAGTAGTGACCGTAAAAATACCGAAAGGTGTGGCAGAAGGCATGCAGCTTTCCATGGGAGGAAAGGGAAATGCCGGCAAGCATAACGGTGTGGCAGGTGATCTCTTGATTCTTGTGGAGGAAGAACAAGATCCGAACTTGATACGCGACGAAAACGACTTGATCTACAACCTTCTCCTTAGCTTCCCTACAGCTGCATTAGGCGGTGCGGTAGAAATACCGACCATTGACGGCAAAGTGAAAGTGAAAATCGAACCGGGTACGCAGCCGGGCAAGGTACTCCGCCTTCGCGGTAAAGGTCTGCCCAGCGTAAACGGATACGGAACCGGAGATCTGCTGGTAAATGTCAGTGTGTATGTGCCGGAAACTCTCAGTAAGGACGAGAAGAAAGCTTTGGAAGATATGGAAGACTCGGACAACTTCCAACCGAATACTTCCATCAAGGAGAAAATATTCAAGAAGTTCAAAAGTTTGTTTGACTAAGACTTCCCATATAAAACTTGAATGCCGCATATATTTATCCTATATGCGGCATTTTTATTCATAAATTAGAATTCTGACATACGTTTCATAAAGGCTTCTACCCCCTCCCCATCAGAAGGCAAGGGAGCCCATGGAGCAAGATCTTCAGGAGGGAGCGGTTGATAAGGCCCTTTCTTTATTTCAAAAATAACAGTTCCCGACTCTAAAGCAATAATGCTGTGCCAAGTGCAAGGAGGTATCTCTAAACCGTATTTGCCTTCCGAAGGATTCAGACGTACCTTTTCTGTCACATTTCCCTCTTCATCATAAAAGAAAGCCAACAAGCTGCCACGCAAAACCAAATAAGTTTCTTCTTTATCCGTATGACGATGCGGAGGCAGATAAGTACCGGGCTCCAAAGCATTCAAGAGGCGATGGATAGGAGCATCCATTGTTGCATGAAAATTATGGTTCATACGCAAACGGGGATTCTCCTTGGCTTGGGCTGTAACCATGTCCAACAGCTCCTCTGTTATCAACTTCATCATTATTCCAATAATCGGGCAAACTTTGCTGAAAGTTCAGTCTTGTCAGCTTCAATAGACAAACTCTTCCCTTCTCTATCGACCAGCAACGCTGCTTTTTGCGAAGAAACCAAAGAGGTTATTTCCGAAGCATCGCCTGCTACAAACAAACAACCCGAGAAAAGAGGGACAATCACTTCTTTTGCCTGTCCTTTCCACTTTACAAACATAGCCTGCATCGGGCAGAATGTAGTATATCCGGCAGCATTCAAACGCTGCATCAACTTATGTTCTGACTTAGGCGCTGTATGCAACGCATGCCAGCACACTCTATTATTATTCGTTATCATATCGTTTGCTTTTTCCATCCCTTTAATAAATCTTTCACAAATAAGATCCAACCTACACTACCTACACCCGCCAAAAATACAAAACCTATCAAAATCATTATTTTATTAGGCTTTGCCGGTTGCAACGGCACCGTAGCCGGCTGAACAACCGTATATACCGGAGTAATCTCTTGTACTTTAGCCCTTGCCATCTGCAACTGCTGGGATACTTGGGTATATACCTGATATGCCAAATTCATTTCGTTCTGTAAACGTTCTTGCTCCGCACGATAACTCAACAGAATTATATTCTGGTTAGCATCTACAAAATTAGCATATTTTTTCTGCGCTTCTGTATAAGCAGCTTTTGCTTCTGCATAAAGTTTTTCCGTAAAAGCCAGGTCATGACGAGCTTTGTTGGTTCTATAATCAGTGATATAATTTTGTAAACAATGCATCACCGTATCCGTAAGTGCGGCAGAAATCAGCGGATCCTGCATCGTGACAGCCAGAGTAGTCACTCCCGTCTTCTTGTCTGCAGATATGGAAATACGCTTACTCAAAGCCCCGGCAATTCCTGCCTCATCCAGAGTCAGATGAAAAGGATCGAGTTTAGCGTCGCCATCTTCCTCCGGCTTGTCCTTAAACAAGGATATCGTCCAGCCTAAAGCCTTAAAAGGAGCAGACATAACTGCGCTCCACCAAGGACCGCGCTGGTAATCTTTAAGATAGGCATACAACGTAGTATCTATCTTTCCCTCCTGGTCTTTCACTTTTACATTGAAAAGTTCAACCAGAAATGGCGTAGAACTGACAATATCAGGATACAATTCAGGAGATAAGGCATCTTCACCGGAAGAACTTCCCAAGTTGATGCCAGCCATAGCCGCAAGTGCCCCCATACTTCCACCTCCGGACTTACCCCCGCTTTCCGGAGCCAACGTCACACTGGTGGAGTATTCTTTAGGAATACTGAACGCCACTACCAATCCTACAAGGACTGCAATTCCACATGCCTTGAAAACCAACTTACGACCGGCCCAAACTTTTTGAGCAAGCTCAATCAAATCAATCTCCTGTTCCTCCGGATGCTGAGGAGTTGTATTTTGTATTCTTTCTTCACTCATGATCCCAATTACTTAAAGAGGTTAACCATAGTCGCAATCATAGTCGCCAAAGAAGCAGCAGATGTACCCATGCCGATAACCTCAGCGGCACTCATCTTTTTCTTCGGGTCTTTGCTTGGAACAATTATTTCACATCCCGGTTCAATAGCCTTCGTGTTTCCCGACTTCAAGCGGGATACAGTACCATTCATATAAACAACATAGGCCTTGCGTTTTTTCGCATCATTACCAAAACCACCAGCCTGGTTTATATAGTAGCGCAGATTTTCACCTTTCTTATATAGAACCGTATTCGGATACATCACAGCGCCATTTATTTTTACTGTACTTACGTACTCCGGTACAAACAGCATATCGCCCTCACGCAATACCATATCGTAATCCGAACCCGGATTCTGCAATGCCTTTTCCAAACTGATACCCACTGAATAAGTATCGGACAAATCCAATTTCTTCAAAGAGATAGAGTCTCCGGAACTCATCTGCGCCTGTGTCATACGCAATACATTTTCTTTACGGCGAAGCTCCTCTTCAGTCATCTTACGTATCAAACGGGCTCCTTTCACATAAGCGTCTGGAGTTATTCCACCAGCTTTAGCAATCAAATCGCTTAAGCGTTCGTTCTTCTTGGACAGAGCATAACTCCCGCTGAACAATACTTCACCTCCTACTACCACATTCTGTTGCTGATGATAGGCAGGACTTTTACGGATATAGACTTCATCAAACGGTTCAAGATGGAAATCCTCACTCCCCTCACCTACCAATAAGCCATCTTTCAAGTCAAAAGAGAAGTTTTTGCCAACTGTTGTACTAAAAGCCGTACTCGTCGGTTCTTTCACACGACGGGCAACTTCAATCTTGGTAGTGGCAGCATCCTCCAACAAGCCACCTGCCTGTATAACCAAATCTTCCACCGTCATTTTATCTGAATAAAGATAGGTGCCCGGATTAGCCACTTCACCATGAATCGTCAATGTAGCCTCTTCCTTCAAATCATGGATGCTGGGAATATATAAAACATCATTCTTCTGCAAAGGAATGTCAGCTATAGTGCCATTCAACAACCCTTTGACATCAACTTGAATAATCTCATGCGACAAGTCTTCCCGCTCTCGGTCTATAATTGCGCGGTTCAAGAATGCGTCTCCACGTACCCCTTCGGCTTTCTTTATCAACTGTTTTACCGTATTAATGGTCCCGTTCAGCTGATACAACCCTTCACGATACACAGCACCACGGATTTCCACCCGATTTTCAAAACGCTGCAATACAGAATCCACCGTTATCACATCGCCATCTTCAACACGGAATACGGAATAATCCATTTCATCCACATTGTATATCTGATGTTCACGGCCGCTCTTACGTACTACACGAATAGCCTTCTTATAGGCATCACCTGTGAAATTACCGGCATATTTCAATAAAGTAGCCACCGTCTCCGTAGGCTTCATCTCATAAAACATCGGACGTTTTACCTTACCCAATATCTGTACCAAGGACTGATAAGGATCTACAAGGACAACATCACCATCCTGCAAGCGAACATCATCCTTCATCTTGCCGTTCATCAAAAGCCCATAAATGTCCAAGTCCGCAATGACGTTGCCATTACGTACAACCTTTATACTACGTAAACTACCGATTTTATTAACACCACCAGCACTATACAAAGCATGGAATACTGAAGCAAAAGAAGACAGGGTATAGGTGCCGGGGACGACAACCTCTCCCATGACATTGACTTGGATGGAGCGAATCTCTCCTAATGTCAGTTTCACTTGGGTAGAAGGCACATTACCAGTCACACCCGAATAGATTTTGGCAAACTCCTGTTTCAAATAATTATTCGCCTCTTTGACCGTCTTGCCGCTTAAATAAACCGGCCCCAGATTATTGACTAAAATACTTCCTTCGGGAGATATAGTCTGACGAATGGTTGTCTCAGAAGCTCCCCAAACATCAATAATAACTTCATCACCCGGGCCCAGACGATAATTAACCGGAGTCGCCACATTCAGGTTCGGCTCAAAAGTAAGATTCTCATTAGTAAAAATATTGTGACCGAATATTTGCCGCGCAGGGTCTTCCCCCTCCCCATACGTATATCCGCCGTCTATCCACAAAGAATCTTCCGGCATTCCCATCTGGCCGCCTTGCTGCCCTCTTGTAGATGCACGCAGACCTCTTGTAGCACGTTGTTGAGTATTATTACGCTGACCTGCCTTTGATTTTGAATTCACATTTCTTTCAGAAGACTGCTGTCCGCGTTGACGGGAACGGTTTCCATCCCGACTATAGTCTTGTGAATTTCCGGACTTGGCATCTTCATACTTTTGCTGTATTCTCTCAACTTGCTCTTTAGTCACACCTCTCCGCATCAATTCAGTAGTAATCTGCTTCTGGTTCTTACCCATCTGTTGAGCACTTTTTACATACTGAATGACTTGATCATCCGACATCTGCTGGGCGAGAGCCACTCCTGACAAAGTAAATATCAAGAAGAATAATGTTATTAATCTACGCATAAGATATTCCGATTAATCTTTTTAATCTTTTGAGTTTTGTAATAAATATAAATCGGGGACAAAGGTAACATATTATTTTCATAATATATATCTATTCGACCTCTAAGTTTCCGAAAAAGCATTAAAAAGTTTTCTTGTGCATATCTTCCGATATAATAGGAAAAACGGCTAAATCTGGCATTATTTTTTTTATTTCACTTAATAAAATCGCCGTTTTTTCAGCATAGCTACGTTTTATTATTGCAGACAGTAATGTATGTATCCGTTCATAATCATAAACAGATGACAATTCCCGTTTTATCTTCTCATGACAAGTTGGTACCGAAAGCACCTTACCTGTTTCTTCAAAAATATATACCTCCCCGGTATCTCCCGTCATTCCGGCCTCCAATATCAACATGCATGCCTCGGGCAAGGTCATCAGGCTATGAGGATCTTCCGGATAAACATCACCAAAACGTACGACCATCAATTGACTTCCACCTGTCTCTTCAGCCTGCACTTTTTGCCCCAATGACTGTACATAGATTTCCGAAAGGCGCTTGCTATATTCCACGGCCCGGACCGGATGGGCAGCTTTATCTGTAGAAATCAATATCATGCGCCCGGCTTTATACTGCAAGGCCAAATCCGCCACATTTATAGTTCCCAGCAGATTGGTCTGCAGAGCTTCGGACACATAATCTTCCATTAATTGCGGCTGTTTATAGGCAGCGGCATGAAACACGACCTGAGGCTGAGTTTCTCTAAATATGGCTTCCATACGTGTGCGGTTCGCAACATCAGCCACCAACACACGCACATCTAAATTCTTCCAATGATCGGAGAGTTCCAGCTGCACATCATATAAAGGAGATTCCGCCTGATCAACCAGAATCAATCTATAGGGATTCAACGCAGCCAGCTGACGGACAATCCCCCGCCCTATGGCACCGGCAGCACCTGTAACCATAATCCTTTGTCCTTCTATATGAGAAGCTATTCTCCGGATATCGATTTGTACCGGCTCTCTTCGGAGCCAGTCCTCTATCTGAATATCTTTAATCAGGCCATCATCCATACAATCGCTTAAAGGAGGGACCGTCATCACTTGAATAGCATGGGCAAGCCATTTGTCCAAGACACCGGAATCTTCCAAACCTGCCACTTTATCGGGAGACACAATCACAGTATGTACATTTTTCTTCTTTAAATGAAAGAACAGTTCATCATCATTGGCATACACTCTGCAACCCATCGTATGCTTTCCAATCATATCCGGCTCGTCAGAAATAAAACCACATAAACGAAAATGATTGTTACGGCTGACTCTCAATGATTTCGCCACATTCACGCCAGTACCATGAGAGCCATAAATAAACACATTCACAGAATGCCGGGCATCAAAGGCAATTGCTTCATAAAGCATTTTCACTGCAATCCGCAAACACACCATTAAAGAGAATGTAAAAATATAAGCAATAAAAAGGATCGTATTGGGCAAAGTTTCCCCCAATCCCCAAACAGACCAACAGAAATTTCCGACACCCGACACCCCATAACTTAAAGTCAAGCATAGGAATACCCGATAAATATCTACAAAAGAAGAAAAACGGATGATACCCACATATGTACGGAGAAGATGAAAGAAAAAGACATTACTTAATAAGACAAGAGCCAGCAGCCATACATACAGGGGAGTTTTGTAAACAACGGATGAAATCTGAAATTGCAGTATATATGCGAAAAGCATAGCAGCCACAACAATAATTACATCTACCAGCAAGACAGCCCATTTAGACGCAATACGAGATGAAAGATATTTATAATATATTCTTAAATTCATAAATAGTATCAGACTTATATTCCCCACAAAGTTATTCTACAAAGATGCCTCTTTTCATTTGATTATCCAATTTTTCTATGAGAAAATAACGCAGTGCCCAAACAGAAATATCATCACCTAAAATTATTTTCAAAAATTCAAGAGAATCTTTTTGCAAATTCAAATAAAAATGTACCTTTGCACCCCGTAAACAAGAGCCTATTGCCGCTATAGCTCAGTTGGTAGAGCAACGCATTCGTAACGCGTAGGTCGCCAGTTCAAGTCTGGCTAGCGGCTCTCCCCTTTCCATTTTTCAGGAAACTGGTATTCTTTGAATAGAATATCAGTTTTTTTTCTTTCCACCCTAACATCTACAAGCCGCTAAAACTGATTTTTCACCAGGGAGATTCATATTTCGCTTATTCTTTTTACCTTTGCCTCTGTCTAATCATCAAAAATATTTATGGAAAAGAAAAAGAAGAAAATACTTTGGGGAATATCGGCATTCATACTCTTGGTTGGAGCAACTTGCGCAGGGGCGATATACTACTATCTTTTTGCTCCCCAATTTTACCCTCCAAAGACTGCATATATCTACATAGACCGCGACGATACGGCAGACTCCATATATAATAAGGTGCAAAAGCAAGGATACCCCAAAAGTTTTACAGGATTCCTTTGGATGGCCCAATACAAAAAATATCCTTCTAATATACATACGGGCCGCTACGCCATCCGCCCAGAAGAAAACGTATATCACGTATTCAGCCGCCTGTACAGAGGTTACCAGGAACCCATGAACTTGACAATCGGAAGTGTACGCACTTTAGACAAACTGGCACGTAGCGTAGGCAACCAACTGATGATTGATTCTGCAGAAATCGCCAAGGCCATGAATGATTCTGTTTTTCAACAGCAATCAGGATACAACCAAGCAACCATACCCTGCCTTTTTATCCCCGATACTTATCAGGTATATTGGGACATGAGTGTAGAAGATTTTTTTGACCGCATGCAAAAAGAACACCAGAAATTCTGGAATCAAGAACGCCTGGACAAGGCAACTGCTATCGGCATGACCCCTGCCGAGGTCTGCACCCTCGCCTCCATTGTTGAAGAAGAAACCAACGATAATCCCGAAAAACCGATGGTTGCAGGACTTTACATCAACCGCCTGCATAGAGGCATGCCTTTGCAGGCAGACCCCACTATCAAATTCGCCCTCCAGGATTTTGGTTTGAGAAGAATTACCAATACACACCTGACCGTCGATTCTCCTTACAACACTTATCAGAACACCGGACTTCCTCCAGGTCCCATACGGATTCCTTCTCCTATCGGACTGGACGCTGTACTGAACTACACCAAGCATAACTACATATACATGTGTGCCAAAGAAGATTTCTCAGGTACTCATAACTTTGCAGCCAACTATTCTGACCATATGAAAAATGCAAGAAGATATTGGAATGCATTAAACGAAAGAAAGATTTTCAAGTAATTTTATAATAAAATAAAAGCAAAAGCCTATATTTGCGTCTATTATTTTAATCCATGACTAACACTTAAACATTCAAATATGAGCAAGCAACTCTTACTTGGCGATGAAGCCATTGCACAAGCTGCATTAGATGCCGGACTTTCAGGTGTATATGCCTACCCCGGCACTCCCTCGACGGAGATTACAGAATATATCCAGACAGCACCGATTACCGCTGAACAAAACATCCATAACCGTTGGTGTTCTAATGAAAAGACAGCCATGGAAGCTGCCTTGGGAATGTCATTTGCCGGTAAACGCGCATTGGTATGCATGAAACACGTAGGCATGAATGTGGCCGCCGACTGTTTTATCAACTCTGCCATTACAGGTGTGAAAGGAGGCATGATCGTCATTGCCGCCGATGACCCGAGCATGCACTCCTCGCAGAACGAACAAGACAGCCGCTTTTATGGTGACTTCTCCTTAATTCCCATGTATGAGCCCAGTAATCAGCAAGAAGCATACGACATGGTATATAACGGTTTTTCATTTTCCGAACAAACAGGTGAACCGTTGCTCATGCGAATGGTTACGCGTCTTGCCCATTCACGTTCGGGCGTAGAACGCAAGGCTCAACAACAGCAGAATGAAATTTCATTCAGTGATGACCCACGTCAATTCATACTATTGCCGGGTAACGCACGCAAACGCTACAAAATGCTGTTACAGCGTCAAGAAGAATTTATCAAAGCCTCAGAAAACTCTCCCTACAACCAATACATAGACGCACCGAACAAAAAAATGGGTATCGTAGCGTGCGGTATCGGTTATAACTATTTGATGGAAAACTATCCCGAAGGCTGCGAATATCCAGTATTAAAGATCGGTCAATACCCGCTTCCCAAAAAGCAATTGATGCAACTGATTGATACCTGTGATGAAATCCTGGTATTGGAGGACGGACAACCATTTGTTGAAAAACAACTGAAAGGCTACCTGGGTATCGGAGTAAAGGTAAAAGGACGGTTAGACGGTACCTTATCACAAGACGGGGAATTAAACCCGGACAGCGTTGCACAAGCCGTAGGCAAAGAGAACAAATCGGAATTCAGCACCCCTTCCTTAGTTGAGATGCGTCCCCCGGCATTGTGTGAAGGCTGCGGACACCGTGACATGTACACTGTACTTACCCAAGTACTGAAAGAAGAATATCCCGCACATAAAGTATTCAGTGATATAGGTTGTTATACATTGGGAGCCAACGCCCCATTCAATGCCATCAACTCCTGTGTAGATATGGGCGCTTCCATTACCATGGCAAAAGGAGCTTCGGACGCCGGCGTACATCCTGCGGTGGCCGTTATCGGCGACTCGACGTTCACTCATTCCGGCATGACCGGGCTTTTAGACTGTGTCAATGAAAATGCCAATGTTACCATAGTCATCTCCGACAATGAAACCACTGCCATGACAGGAGGACAAGATTCGGCCGGCACAGGACGTTTAGAAGCAATCTGCAAAGGTATCGGTGTGGAACCGGAGCATGTCCGTGTAGTAATTCCATTGAAAAAGAATTATGAGGAAATGAAACAGGTAATCCGTGAAGAAATTGAATATTGTGGTGTATCCGTCATCATTCCCCGCAGAGAATGTATCCAAACCTTAGCACGTAAAAAACGAAACAAGTAAAAAACCATGAAAAAAGATATCATACTTTCCGGCGTAGGAGGACAAGGCATCCTTTCTATAGCCACCGTAATCGGTAAAGCAGCCCTAAAAGACGGATTATACATGAAGCAAGCAGAGGTGCACGGCATGAGCCAACGGGGCGGTGACGTCCAGTCCAACCTGCGTATCAGCGACCAGCCCATCGCATCCGATCTTATCCCTACAGGAAAATGCGACCTTATCATCTCATTGGAACCTATGGAAGCCTTGCGTTATCTCCCCTATCTGAGCCATGAAGGCTGGCTGGTAACTAACGAGGTTCCCTTTATCAACATCCCTAACTACCCGGCTGAAGAAGACATTAAAGCCGAAATCAACAAGCTGCCGCACAAAATCACCCTAAATGTAAATGAAGTGGCAAAAGAGGTAGGCTCTACCCGTGTAGCCAACATTGTACTCTTAGGCGCCACTATCCCTTTCCTGGGTATTGATTACACAAAGATACAAGACAGTATACGTGAAATCTTCCAACGTAAAGGAAACGAGATTGTCGAGATGAATCTCAAAGCATTGGCTGCCGGCAAGGAAATAGCAGAAAAACTGATGTAATTAATAATTTTGAATTTAGAATTTTGAATTATGGCTTCAATACATGCAGGTATAATTCAAAATTTTAAATTCTAAATTCAATCAAATACCATGAACAACAAATACTGGGAAGAAGAAATTGAAACCATGCCGCGGGAAAAGTTACGCGAATTGCAACTTCAACGACTAAAAAAGACTGTCAATATTGCAGCCAACTCCCCCTATTATAGAAAAGTTTTCCAAGAGCACCATATTACAGCAGACAGTATCCGGTCTGTGGAGGACATCCGCAAGATTCCTTTCACTACAAAAGCCGATATGCGCGCCAACTATCCATTCGGATTGATAGCAGGCAATATGCGTGAAGATGGGGTCCGCATTCATTCCTCCAGCGGAACTACCGGTACACCCACTGTGATTGTTCATTCACAGCATGATTTGGATTCTTGGGCTAATTTGGTTGCCCGCTGTCTTTACATGGTAGGCATTCGCAAAACGGATGTGTTCCAAAATAGTTCCGGTTACGGAATGTTCACCGGAGGCTTGGGCTTTCAGTATGGAGCCGAATGCCTCGGTGCATTGACCGTGCCCGCAGCAGCAGGCAACAGCAAAAGACAGATCAAGTTTATCACAGACTTCAAGACAACCGCCCTACATGCCATTCCAAGCTATGCCATCCGTTTAGCAGAGGTCTTTCAAGAAGAAGGAATAGACCCTACAAGTACAAGTTTAAAAACACTCGTAATCGGTGCCGAACCTCATACGGATGAACAGCGCAAGAAAATTGAGCGAATGTTGGGAGTTAAGGCATACAATAGCTTTGGGATGACCGAGATGAATGGTCCCGGAGTAGCTTTTGAATGTACGGAACAAAACGGAATGCACTTCTGGGAAGACTGTTATCTAGTGGAAATCATCAATCCGGAAACAGGAGAACCTGTCCCTGAAGGCGAAATCGGCGAGCTCGTACTTACTACACTTGACCGGGAAATGATGCCCCTGTTACGCTATCGCACGCGAGATCTGACCCGCATCTTACCCGGAAAATGCCCCTGCGGACGTACCCACCTACGCATTGACCGCATCAAAGGACGTAGCGACGATATGTTTATCATCAAAGGTGTCAACATTTTCCCCATGCAGGTAGAGAAAGTATTGGTACAATTCCCGGAATTAGGAAGCAACTACCTTATTACTCTCGAAACAATCAATAACCAAGACGAGATGATTGTAGAAGTAGAACTCAGTGACCTTTCCACAGACAATTATATTGAACTGGAAAAGGTACGTAAAGAGATAACCCGCCAATTAAAAGATGAAATCCTGGTAACTCCCAAATTACGTCTGGTAAAGAAGGGCTCATTACCCCAAAGCGAAGGAAAGGCCGTCAGAGTAAAAGACCTACGGGACAACAAATAAACGATAGATAAGGGGCTGTCACAATAGCATAAAAAGGAAAAAGGAACGGTAGTCAACCAAGATTACCGTTCCTTTTTTATAAAAAGCCGCACCGATGATGTGATGAAACTCCGTATGACATGATTTGAGAGCTCGTCCTCTTTGTAATCCACCGACTCAAGAGTTACCCCGAAGGGCGTGGCCCGCCATTGAGAAGCGAAGCTTGTCTCGGTATTTCATAAAAACTGATGAGTTTCCCGATCCAATCAATGCGGCTATATTTCCTATAACAAAGGTAGTGAGTTTCTATCAAAGAAACAAGAAAAAACAGCTTTTTGTTTTATATACTTTCCGGATTTCACCATCCTTCAACCCACTTGAATATAAAAAGTGCTGACTATCAAAAAAATAATCAGCACCTTATAATTTTATCAGCTAAAACGTCTTTATGCAGCTTTTGCTTTAGCAACGATAGCTTTGAAAGCTTCCGGATGGTTCATCGCTAAATCAGCCAACACCTTGCGGTTGATTTCGATACCGGCTTTGTGCAAAGCTCCCATCAACTTAGAATAAGACATACCTTCCAAACGTGCAGCAGCATTGATACGCTGAATCCACAGTGCACGGAAGTTTCTCTTCTTGTTCTTACGGTCACGGAACGCATAAGTCAAACCTTTCTCCCAAGTATTCTTGGCTACGGTCCAAACGTTCTTTCTTGCACCAAAGTAACCTCTGGTCAATTTCAAAATTTTCTTTCTTCTTGCTTTAGAAGCAACATGATTTACTGATCTTGGCATAGTTTTACTTGTTTTTGAATGTTAGCGCCGTTACTTCACGCAGCGGACTTAAAGCTAATGCATTCGGTTAATAACTTTAATACTTTGTACGCTTTTGTTTACTTCATCGCTAAGAGTTCCTTCACTTGGCTTACATCTGTTGAGCTAACAAGTGTAGAGTAGCACAAGTTTCTTTTTTGCTTCTTAGTTTTCTTAGTCAGAATATGACTATGAAAAGCGTGCTTTCTTTTGATTTTACCTGTTCCGGTAAGAGTAAATCTCTTTTTAGCACCGGAGTTAGTCTTCATCTTTGGCATCTTACTTACTTTTAAATTATTAAATTATATGGCAACGCACTATACCTACGGCGTTACTCATTTTCTTTATTCTTCTTCTTTCTCAGCAGGAACGGCCTTGGACGCATTTTCAGCAGGTTTCAGAGTAACCGGCTTCTTAGGAGCAGCACCCTTCTTCGGAGACAATTGAATAGTCATCCTCTTCCCTTCCAAAATAGGCATCTGATCTACCTTTGCATAGTCCTCCAAGTCATTGGCAAAACGCAACAACAGCACTTCGCCCTGCTCCTTGAACAAGATAGAACGACCTTTGAAAAACACATAAGCCTTCACCTTGTCACCATCCTCCAAGAATCCCTTGGCATGCTTCAACTTGAAGTTATAATCATGGTCATCAGTCTGAGGACCAAAACGAATTTCCTTCACGTTTACCTTTACCTGCTTTGCCTTTTGTTCCTTCTGACGCTTCTTTAACTGATAAAGAAATTTAGAGTAATCAATAATACGACAAACAGGGGGTTCTGCATTTGGAGAAATCTCTACAAGATCCGCTTCATGCTCTTCGGCTAATCTTAATGCCTGTGCTATCGGATACACTTTTGCTTCCACTTCATCGCCCACTATGCGAACTTCTTTGGCACGGATCTGCTCATTAATCCGGTGTTGCCCTTTTAAGCTGTCATTCTTCATTAAATAACGTTTACTTCCGGTTTGTTTCTTTTTTATTACTCCCAAATTTATTTTTTATATTTAGTAAAAGCTGTCTTTAGAACATCTATTGTATGCTGTGCTTTTACAATTGGGCGCAAAGTTACCATTTATTTATCATATTCCGAACTTCTTCGCTCACTTTTTTAGCAAATTCTTCAATTTTCATGGTACCTTGGTCACCCTCTCCTTGTTTACGGACTGCGATTTCCTTATTTTCGGCTTCTTTTTCACCTACAACCAACATATAAGGAATGCGCTTCATTTCGTTATCACGAATCTTACGTCCGATCTTTTCATTGCGTTCATCCACAAGGGCACGGATATCATATTGCTTCAAAAGCTGCTTAACCTCCAGTGCATAATCATTGAACTTCTCGCTGATAGGAAGTATAGCTACTTGATCTGGCGTAAGCCATAACGGGAATTTACCGGCAGTATGCTCTATAAGAACAGCAACGAACCGCTCCATTGAACCAAACGGTGCACGGTGAATCATTACCGGACGGTGCTTCTGGTTGTCGGCACCCGTATATTCCAATTGGAAACGTTCCGGCAAATTATAGTCAACCTGAATAGTCCCCAACTGCCAACGACGGCCAATAGCATCCTTTACCATGAAATCCAGCTTAGGACCATAGAATGCAGCTTCACCATATTCCACTTTAGCCTTCAGTCCCTTTTCCTCACAAGCTTCAATAATAGCCTGCTCCGCCTTTTCCCAATTTTCATCGCTTCCAATGTATTTGTCGCGGTTCACTTTATCACGCAAAGAAATCTGCGCTTCAAAGTTTTCAAAGGCCATTGACTGGAACACGATAGAAATGATGTCCATCACACGCAGGAATTCATCTTTCACCTGGTCGGGACGACAGAAAATATGCGCGTCATCCTGTGTAAAACTACGCACGCGGGTCAATCCATGCAACTCACCGCTCTGCTCGTAACGGCAAACCGTACCGAACTCCGCCAGACGCAAAGGCAAATCCTTGTAAGAACGTGGGGAATTCTTGTAGATCATACAGTGGTGAGGACAGTTCATCGGTTTCAAGAAGTACTCCTCTCCTTCCTCCGGCGTATGGATAGGCTGGAATGAATCCTTACCGTATTTGGCATAATGGCCGGAAGTGATATAAAGCAACTTATTTCCGATAGGCGGACACATTACCTCCTGATAGTCATAACGGGATTGGATACGGCGCAAGAAATCCTGCAAGCGGATACGTAAGGCAGTCCCCTTAGGCAGCCACATCGGAAGACCTTTTCCCACGGTATCAGAGAACATGAATAAATCCATCTCCTTACCAATCTTACGATGATCACGCTTCTTGGCTTCCTCCAACAATACCAGATATTCATCCAACATCTTCTTCTTGGGGAATGTAATGCCATAAATACGAGTCATCATTTTACGGTCTTCCTGCCCGCGCCAATAAGCTCCGGCAACGGAAGTCAGCTTAATAGCTTTAATAGGTGCAGTAGTCATCAAGTGAGGGCCACGGCACAAATCGGTAAACGCACCTTGAGTATAAGTTGTGATATGACCATCTTCCAACTCGGAGATCAGCTCACATTTGTAAGTCTCGCCACGATCACCGAACATCTTCAAAGCATCCGCTTTCGCAATATCCTGTCTGACAACAGCTTCTTTCTTTGCAACCAATTCCGCCATTTTCTTCTCGATGACCGGCAAATCAGCTTCTTTAATCGTAGCCTCTCCCGGATCTACATCATAGTAGAAACCATTTTCAATGGCAGGACCGATACCAAACTGGATACCTGGATAAAGTTCTTGCAACGCTTCAGCCAGCAAGTGGGCACTGGTATGCCAGAAGGCGTGCTTACCCTGTTCATCCTCCCATTTATAGAGAACAACCTCAGCGTCTTGCATGATAGGACGCCCCAAATCATAAATTTCTCCGTTCACGCCACAAGCCAATACATCTTGCGCCAATCGTGAACTGATGCTTTCTGCTATTTGCAGTCCCGTCACTCCTTCGTTATACTCACGAACAGAGCCGTCTGGAAATGTAATCTTTATCATAATAGTACGTATATTTCAATTATCAGAACGCAAAAATAGCTAATTCTTTATTGATATTCTATTTTTTAGCAAAAAAATGTTATTCTCCCGTATCTGTAAATCTTTTTATGATATTATAGGCAGATACAATACCAAGCTCACCGGCCTTACTCAAATCAGCAATACCTTGTTTATTATTTCCCAAGAAGATATGTGTCAACCCGCGGTTGAAATAAGCTTCGGCAAAATCGGGGCTCAATTCCAACGCCTTGTTATAATCAGCCAAAGCAGCACGATAATCTTTCAGCATCGAAAGCACATTGCCACGATTATAATAACCATAAACAAAATCGGGAGCCAATTGGATGACATGATCCAAATCATTTTTTACAATTTCATAATCCATAGCCTGTGACTCCGGCTTCTTTATTTCCGCAGCCGCCCCCGAAGTAGCTCCCTCACTCATGGCAGCTTCCGCCTTCTGGTATTCAAGCTGCTTATAACGCACCAGGGCGCGCATAAAATACGCCGGGAAGAAAGTGCCATCCAGCAAAATGCTTTGTGTGAAATCATCTATGGAACTTGCAAAATCTTGAACCAGGTAGAAATCCAGACCACGCATAAAGCGTTTCTTGGCATCCTGGGGATCAGCCACAATATCCGAAGTATGAGCATCAATCAAAGCAAAGTGGAAACGTACCTGCTCCTCCGTCAACGGAGCCTCCATATTGGTGATACGGAGCGGTTTCGGAAAAGCCTTCATGTAATTCAGTTGATCAATATACTTATGATAATGTATAATGCGTTTTACATCACTCATCTTTTCATAATAAGTCAACGCATACATAGGTTCAAGCTTGATGACCACATTCCGGTCCTGCACACGCCCGCGATAATCGCTCTTGTAGCGCTGTTCCGCCTCCGAGTCATCAGCAATGACAATCTTACGGTAATTCTCCATATTCTTATCGGATTTCTTGCGGGTTTTTCCCCCATCTTCGCCCGTATCCGTACCATCCGAAGAATTTTCCGCTACATCCTTATCATTTTTATCATTGCCTGATGAAACACCGTTACGCTTATCAATCTGCATCTTCATGATTTTAAATTCATCCTGTTCCGCTCCCTTCCGGTCGCCTATCTTCTTACGCGCTTCGGCACGGTGGTAATAACCCGCCATAAAGTTGGGATATTCGTCGATCACCTTGGAGTAATCACTGATAGCCCCCCGGTAATCACCCGTCTGGGCACGCAAGATACCCCGGTTGAATGCAGCCATCATATTATCCGGCTCAATCTTCAATACAAAATCAAAATCTTCAATTGCCCGGTTGTCATCACCGACTTGGGCACGCAACAGACCACGGTTATAGTGCCCAAGGAAGTTATTGGGATCAATATCCAATGCCAGGTCATAATCACTCATGGCACCTCTCAGATTATTCTGGTGAAAACGGGCCAGTGCACGGTTTATATAATTACCGGCATTCCTTACACTCAAATGGATGGACTGATCCAAGTCAGCTTCGGCTTCTTTATATTTTCCCTGCTGAATGCGTACAACGGCCCTTGCACCCCATCCATCCGGATCATACCGGTCCATAGCAATGGCTTTGTCAAAATCCTGGAGAGCCTGTGCCGTATCTTTCTGCTGCAAAGAAACCTCACCCCGCATCAAATATGCGCGGGTATATCTGGGAGCAATTGTCAAAAGCTTGCCCAAATCCTCCTTTGCCGCATCATAATCCTTCTTCTGCATGTGGCAAAGAGAAAGATTATGCCAAAGCACAACATTCTCAGGATCATATTTTATGGCAGTCTTATAATCTTCTATCGCACCGTCAAACTTATTTTGCCTGATACGCGCCAACCCTCTGATCTGATAAGCCCCTACCACAAAAGGATTTCTTTGGATAGCCGCATCACAATCGGATTCAGCCCCCTGATAGTCATCCAGATTTATTTTAGCCAACCCTCGAAAAAAGTAAGGTTCATATAAATAAGGCTTTGCATTAATTACCTGGTTGAAATATTGGATAGAAAGCACGTAGTCCTCAAAATACAATGCATTCCGAGCGATAGTCATCACTCGTTCCGTATTGATTTGTGCATACAACAACGTGGGCAACAGCAAAATAGCCGTCAGTATCTTTTTTATCATCTTGTTCTATAAATGCTTGTAAACGAAACAAAAATAGCGTTTTTCGTTTACTTAACAGGATTAACAGAATACTTTTTATATTTTTTGAGCCTTTTATACCTTACTTATATGGTTTATTGTTTCCTGAGGGTTTTAACTTTATAGGTGCAATGCGCCTTGCCTTTCAACAAGGCATTCAACTTTCCTTTAATCATCTGCTTGCGAAGTGGAGACAAATGATCGATGAACATCTTGCCATCCAAATGATCGAATTCATGCTGCATTACCCGCGCCAAATACCCTTCGACAATTTCATCGTGCTCTTCCAGATTTTCATCCAGATATTTTACATGTATCTTATCACCACGTTTAACAGATTCATGAATGCCGGGCAGGCTCAAGCAACCTTCCTCCATAGACACTTCTTCTCCCGCAACATCCAGAATGTGGGCATTGATATAAGCCTTACGGAATCCTTTATACTCAGGCAAATCCTCGGACAGTACATCCAAGTTAACAGTCACTACACGGATAGGCAAACCGATTTGCGGTGCGGCAAGCCCCACCCCCTCAGCATTATCCATGGTTTCAAACATATTTCCAATCAACTCTTTCAAATTCGGATAATCCGGAGTAATGTCCTCCGCCACTTTTCTCAATACGGGTTGACCGTACACATAAATGGGTAAAATCATATTCAACTAAAAAATTAATAATTAAAAATTAAAAGTTAGAGAAACGTCTATTCTCCAAATAAGTTTGCAGAATAATAGTCGCGCTAATCTCATCCACCAATGCCTTATTTTGCCGGGCTTTCTTCTTTAAGCCGGCCTCCAACATAGTACGATGTGCCAAAACAGACGTAAAACGTTCATCTACATATTCTATTGGCATATCCGGAAGTTTCTTTTGCAATGAACGGACAAAAGGTTCTATATTCTTCATATTCTCAGAAACCTCGTTGTTCATTTGTTTGGGAAGCCCTACCAAGATACGCTCTACCGGCTCTTTAGCCACATAATCGAGGATAAAAGTCAGCAGTTGATGTGTAGGCACAGTTGTCAGGCCGTTGGCAATCATCTGCAATGTGTCGCTGACGGCTATACCTGTACGTTTTCGACCGTAGTCAATAGCTATTATTCTACTCATAATGGGCTACAAAATTACGATTAATATTTGAATTCTTCTTCCATTCTTACCTACATAATGCAGAAAAGGGTATCTGAATCGATTCAGACACCCTTTCTAAATATAGAGCAATACTCTATGGACCCTATCTTATTATTCCAGAATTACCACACGGTTCAAGAAGTTCTTACCGAACATGTTGGCAGTACCGCCGAATCCTACGAGTTCAAGTTGGTCTTTGTCAACACCCTGAGCGATCAGAGCGTCGTAAACAACCTGTGCACGTTTTTCAGACAACTTCTGGTTCCAGGAAGCGCTACCAGTAGCCTTGTCGGCATAACCGGCAACTTTGTACTTCTTGTCCGGATTAGCCTTCAGAATCTTGGCAGCCAGCTCGATGTTAACCTTACCGTAATCATCCAGACGGGCGCTACCGATCTTGAAGAAGATGGCACGAGGACCGGCAACTTCAACTTCCTTAACCACTTCCTTGGTTACAGGTTTAGCGTTAGCCAAAGCATTCTTGGCATTGGCAAGGTCAGCCTGAGCCTGTGCAAGTTCGCTTCTGTATTTGTTGATCTCATCGTTGAGAGCGTCAACATCAAGTTTGGCGATGTAAGGAACGAAATTCTTGCCACCGAAAGTATAAGTTACACCGGCAGTCAAAGAAACCGCACCGTCCGTATAAGCGCTGCTGGCTTTTCCGAACATAGAAGGCATAACCTCTCCTCTGGCTTCAATGTTTATATCAATATACTTGTTGATGTTGAATTGTCCCATCAAACCAACAGAACCATTGATCAGAGCATCCAATTTATCCTGCTTGCCATAAGTTTTAGCGAAAGTCAAACCAGGACCGGCAAAGACGGAGAAGTTGAACAAACGTTCGGGATTATATCCCCAAATGGCATTAGATACATTATACATAGCGTCTGCACGCAATGTAAAGTATTTCTTGTTCTTAATCTCATTGTAAGTACCTGCGGGCTGACCGTACTTAGAATACAAAGTTGACCACAAACCGGCAACCTGTCCACGAACACCCCAAGTCGGAGTAAACAACTTACCAACAGATACATGAATCAGAGGCGTGATTGCATGGCCCAAGCCGTAATCACTGTTGTCAGGGTTTACGCAAACCTGGCCACCCACACCTGCACTGATAAAGAAGTTGTCCTTCCAGCTCTCACTGACGAACTTTTCTTTGGTCTGCGCAGTCATGGTGCTTGCTGCACCTGCCAACATCAAAGATAATATTACTAATTTACTTTTCATTGTTTTTTGTTTTTAATATTTCAACTCTTTTTGTTCTTATTTGCTCCGACCACTCGCTTACTTCAAATAAATCTTGTAAGTAAGTCCGCCGGTAAAGTACTTCATTCTTTGCAATTCTACCTGCGCATGCAAATGGTTGAAAAGCAAATAGGTGGCACCAAACGCAAAATCTTTCGCATCGTACTCTGCAATCACCCTTAGTTGCGGATGAAATGAAGGGTTCCAGGTAATGCCTGCAGCAGGCCCGTTTAACGGGTAGTCCACCCGGTTGTTGTATAAATAAGAAAGGTGTACACCTATTTCTTCTTTACCTACCGGAATATGCTTGGTCGCTGCAATATAGAAACGGCAGAAATAGCCATTGCCATCGGTTGAAGCAACCTGTCCTGCGCCCGACTCGGTATAGGGGTCCGAAGTCCCCAATACCACCGCCGGCATATACTTCCAGAATTGTCCTTCTTTCAAAACTCTCACTCGGGCAGAAAAGTACCTGTCCTGATTTGTAAACTTACCTTTCCCGACTTTCCAATCAATTCCAATATGTTGTGACTGAAACAGCGTACAAGTATATGCCACTTCCAACCACGGAAAGATTGTCACATTCAAAAAGTAGTTATACGTATGATAGTACCAACCAGGAGGAGTTATCTCCTTGTTTAAAAAGTTACCACCAATCATTACCGTTTTGTCCTTTTGCATTTCTGCCGAAGGAGCATGGAGCAGACCGGTAGTTCCGTAAGTCAACTGAGCAGCAAGCATAAACGGACAGCAGATGAACAATCCAATTAAAAAGGTTTTCTTTATCATTCTATTCGCTACGTTTATTTTCAATGCTTAATGTCCGGTTGATATTTACAGTTTGCAATCTATTATCTCAAATTATTTGGCAGAACCACCACCGGCACCAGGATTACCACCGTGACCGTCATGAGAATCGTGAGAATCATGAGAATCGTGAGACTCATATTTAGGCTCAACTTTCCATACAGCTTGATACATTACTGTACCTTCAGCGCCATTGAATACATAAACGTCATTCTCGAACACAATCTTAAAGACATAAGATGCAATAGATTGTCCTACAACGCCGGGGACTTTATATTCTCTGGTAGTTGCAGTAAAGCCATATTCTCTATTCAAAGCCTTTGAAGCAGAAGCAAGCCAAATCTGACCTTCTGTAACAGCCTTGGTAAAGATATTATCATCTTCAGGAGCAACAGAAGAAGAAAAACCTGTGAAATAAGGCAACTTAAGAATCAAATCCTCACCTACAGCAGTATTAAGCTTCTCTTCAAGAGTCAAGTTAGCAGTTCCATCTTCATTAATGATTAAATCGTCCGCAGTAATACCATCGAAGCCAGCAGTTTTAAATGCATCACTGATTGTTTTCTCATTCTTTTTAATCATTTCTTTTGTTTGTTCCTTTGTAGCAGATTCAACCTTCTGGTCAGGTTCTACAGCTTTTGAACTGGCATCAGCCAAAGCGAAATCCGCACTAACTACACAAATACCACCGGCAGCAGTTTCAGGCAAATATACCGTCTTCACTGCATCAAAATAGTTATTCATAACAGCTTTCACTACATGAGAACCCGCTGTCAAATCGTTCTTCTCAAAATAACCATTTTCATTCACTGTAACAGCTGTGCCATCAATAGTCACAGTAGCAACCAAGGCTTCACCTGTATTCAAAGCGGTGACATTACCTACGATTACATACTTGGCAGGTTCAGGTTTAGTACCCGGTGTTACATCAATTTCCTCTTTCTCATAGCAGCTTGTAAACATTGTACCCACTGCTAAAACGGCAAACGCTAATTTAGCGCTAAAGCCCAAGAATCTACTTTTCATTTTCATCTCAATAAAATTAAAAATTTAACAATTCTGATTTAATAAAATATGGGTTAAAACTATTATCTCTCAAATAATTATCATCCGGGTTAGAACGATACCAGTCTCCATACTGTTTTTCGTTACCGGCATTGTAACGAATACCGATGTCTCCCCCTACGACGCGAGGAATATATCCTTTCCTCTTATATTTATAAGGTGGCAATGCGATCTGGAAAGTGAACCCTCCATTGAGTCCATTATTTGCAGCATCATCCTTACCAAAAACCTT
>MJGMH1__coassemble_2110_pt1 | contig 25481 bp, 27 predicted proteins | sample MJGMH1__metabat2_high_PE_019 | metagenome-assembled genome bin MJGMH1
TTAGCGGTATGGTCAACGAAAGTGAACTGTCCGATAAACATCGTAAAGTACAACGAGCCAAAGGTATTGACAGGCTCGAACCAAAAAGGTAAGCAGTCGGCTGTTCCCTTGAATTTTGGGGACACACGGAAATGAAGCACTGCCGGTGGAATAGACAGGACTTAACCCGCTTATTTGTCACTTATGTGAAACACGGTAAGCCCGTATCTCTCCCATCGAGAATGGGTAAGCAAGCCGTAAGGCGAGCCTATATGGGGTGCGGGTATAGGAAAGCGGAAAAAGCGAATGCCGTTCTGTAATGGAACGGATACGGATTGAGCCTCGGTCACGTGTGGCAAGGGCGACATCATCCGACACGAAAGTGGGCAGACTTCCGTATGGTAACACTTTACAAAATAGTTTACAGAACTTTTAAAGCAAGGAATGCAAATGAACAAGACGAAAGAATTGTGTGCGCCTGAAAACAGAAATCTCTACACACTCTGGTCGGAAATCGACTGGACACGGGCGGAGATGTATGTTCAAAAGCTGCAAGCACGTATTGTAAAGGCTCAGAGGGAAGGCAGACATAACAAGGTGAAAGCCCTGCAATGGATGCTTACCCACTCGTTCTACGCCAAGGCATTGGCTGTAAAGCGAGTTACTACCAACAAAGGTAAAGACACCGCAGGCGTTGACAAGGCTGTATGGTCATCACCGCTTGCAAAAGCCAAAGCCATCGGTTCACTCAAACGACGTGGTTACCAACCGCAACCACTGCGCAGGGTGAACATCGAGAAGAAAAACGGCAAATTACGCCCCTTGGGCATACCGACAATGAAAGACAGGGCTATGCAGGCTCTCTATCTCATGGCACTCGACCCGATTGCAGAGACCACGGGTGACACCCACTCATATGGTTTCCGCAAGCACCGATGCACTCATGATGCCATAGAGCAATGCTTCATCCTGCTTTCTCGGACGTGTGCCCCCGAATGGATACTCGAAGGAGACATCAAAGGCTGCTTCGACCACATCAGCCACGAGTGGCTTCTCAACAATGTCCCAACGGACAAGGAGATACTGCGGAAATGGCTCAAATGCGGGTTCGTATTCAATGGCGAACTTTTCCCCACGGAAGAGGGCACGCCACAAGGAGGCATCATTTCGCCGACCCTCGCAAACATGGCTCTTGACGGCTTACAATCACTTTTGGAAAATTGCATCAGAAAGTATAAGAAGAACTATAAAACTATTGTTCCCAAAATACATATGGTACGCTATGCAGATGACTTCATCGTGACGGCAAAGGACAGAGAGACTATTGAAACGGTCATCCTGCCACTCGTGCGCAATTTCATGGCGGAGCGTGGATTGACACTGTCGGAAGAAAAGACGAAAATCACACATATAAGTGAGGGTTTTGACTTCCTCGGTTTCAATATCCGCAAGTTCCCCAACAACACACTGCTCACACAGCCGTCAGACGATGCCAAGAAACGTTTCTGCGACAAAATCCGCAAGGTGATAGAAAGCAACAAGACTGCCAAACAGCGTTCACTCATCAAAATGTTGAACCCGATTATAACGGGCTGGGGAAACTACTATAAATATGGTACGTCCGCAGAGACATTCCATCGAATGGACTGGGAAATTCATCGAAAACTATGGCAATGGGCAAGACGCAGACACTCAAACAAGAGTAAAGGTTGGGTTAAGGATAAGTATTTCAAGACCGTAAGCGGGCGGAAATGGCGTTTTGTGGCAGATATGGAGGAACGCTCGAAGATGCGTCAAATCACATTAGCATATCTTCCCGACATTCACCATGAGAAGTTTGCCAAGGTCAGACACTACGCAAATCCTTATGACCCTGCCGACAAGTCCTACTACGAATGGCGTGAAACCTACCGTATGAAGCAAACGCTCAAAGGCAGGGAAAGCCTCGTGAGGATTTGGAAAAGGCAGAACAAAGCCTGTCCTTTCTGTGGTGAACGTATAGACAGGGAAAGACCTTGGAGCATAACCGAAAGTATTATCGGGGGCAAAAAGGATTACAAACTTGTCCATACATCTTGCAAAACAAAAATGTCTAAACTCAAAATTGGTAGGAAATGAGACACTTGAATGAATATCAACATCATTTACGTGTGTTGCTTGAGCCGTATGATGCGAAAGTATCACGTACGGTTCTTAGAGGGGAAAGCCCCAGCAATGGGGCTGACCTACTCGACTCAAGTGGCGACCCCGATACGAGCAAGACAGCCGCTTCTTGGTTCGGTGCGTGTATCTTCCTGATTGTGGCTGCCACCATCTTACGTTCCTTCTTCCTGTAAACGATGGCACAATGGGAAATCAATAAAGGTGTAGGTCGGACGGTGGAGTTCAAGGGCTTGAAAGCGCAATATCTCTTCCTCTTTGCTGGGGGACTGTTGGCGGTCTTCTTTCTCGTGGTGGTATTCTATCTCTGTGGCATCGACCAGTTGGTCTGCCTTAGTCTTGGCTTAGTGGGTGCTACACTCGTCGTGTGGCAAACGTTCGCCATGAACCGCAAGTACGGCAGATACGGACTGATGAAGCAGGGAGCCATTAAGATGCACCCTCGCTACCTATTGAACCGCCGCACCGTCTTTCACCTTATCCGTAACCTCAAACCAAAACGCAAGGCATAATGAGAAACAACAGTAAAATCACGACCTTGGAAGCGAAGTTCCCGCTGCTCTCCATCGAGCAGGGTTGCATGGTGAGCAAGGATGCCGACATCACGGTGGCTTTCCGTGTGGAGTTGCCCGAACTCTTCACCGTCACCTCTGCCGAATACGAGGCGATGCACTCGGCATGGTACAAGGCAATCAAGGTGCTGCCCAACTATACCATCGTACATAAGCAGGACTGGTTTATCAAGGAACGTTACCAACCAAAGATGGCAGAAAGCGGACTTAGTTTCCTCTCACGTGCATCTAACCGACATTTTAACGAGCGTCCTTTCCTGCACCACTCGGTCTATCTCTTTCTAACCAAGACCAACAAACAGCGTATGCAAAGGCAGAGCAACTTCTCGTCGCTCTGCCGTGGGCACTTGCTCCCCAAGGAGATTACCGACAAGGAGAAAGTGGTCAAGTTTATGGAAGCGGTGGACCAGTTCGAGCGTATCATCAACGACACGGAGCAAATCCGGCTCACCCGTATGAAGGAGGAGGATTTGGTGGGGACAGCCGAGAAGGGCGGACTCTTAGACCGCTACTTCTCCCTTTCTGAAGAAGGACACGCTTCTTTGGAAGACATACGATTAGGAGCAGACCTTGTGCGTATAGGGGATAATCGCCTTTGCCTACATACGCTGTCAGACACGGACGACCTGCCTACAAGTGTTTCCACAGACACACGCTATGAGCGACTATCAACGGACAGAAGCGACTGCCGACTATCCTTTGCCGCTCCCGTTGGCTTGTTGCTGCCCTGCAACCATATCTATAATCAGTACCTCTTCATCGAGGACAGTGATGATAACCTGCAAAGGTTTGAGAAGCAGGCACGCAACATGCACTCGCTTGCAAGATACAGCAGAAGCAATCAGATTAACGAAGAGTGGATACAGGAGTATCTCAACGTAGCCCACTCGCAGGGGTTGACCTCCATTCGTGCCCACTTCAATGTGCTGGCATGGAGCGATGACAAGGAGGAGCTTCGCAACATCAAGAATGATGTGGGCAGTGCGTTGGCACTGATGGAGTGCAAGCCACGCCACAATTCCATTGATACGGCAACCCTCTATTGGGCTGGTATTCCCGGCAATGCCGCCGATTTTCCAAGCGAGGAGAGTTTCTATACCTTTATCGAGCCGGCTCTCTGTTTCTTCACGGCTGAGACCAACTATAAGGACTCGCTTTCTCCCTTTGGTATCAAGATGGCTGACCGACTTTCGGGCAAGCCAATCCACTTGGACATTTCCGACCTGCCGATGAAGAAAGGTATCATTACCAATCGCAACAAGTTCATTCTCGGTCCTTCAGGTAGTGGCAAGTCTTTCTTCACCAACCACATGGTACGCCAGTATTACGAACAAGGTGCGCATGTGCTGCTTGTGGATACAGGTAACAGTTATCAAGGTCTGTGTGAACTGATACATAGAAAGACCAAAGGAAAGGACGGGATTTACTTTACCTACACCGACGAAAGTCCTATCTCTTTCAATCCTTTTTATACGGAAGACAATGTGTTTGACGTGGAAAAACGTGAAAGTATCTGCACCTTATTGCTTACGCTTTGGAAGAGTGCCGATGAACATATCACCAAGACAGAAGCAGGTGAACTTGGTTCTGCCGTCAACGCTTACATTGAACTTATCAGGACGGATCACACCATCGTTCCCTGCTTTAACACCTTCTATGAGTACCTGCGTGATGTGTATCGGAAGGACATGGAGCATCGGGACATTAAGGTAACGCTCTCTGACTTCAATATCAATAACCTCCTAACGACACTCAAGCAGTATTATAAAGGTGGCAGGTATGACTTCCTGCTGAACTCGGACAAGAACATCGACCTGCTCTCGAAACGTTTCATCGTCTTTGAAATCGACCAAGTGAAGGACAACAAGGATTTGTTTCCTGTCGTGACGATTATCATCATGGAAGCTTTCATTAACAAGATGCGCCGATTAAAAGGCATCCGCAAGATGATTCTCATCGAGGAAGCATGGAAGGCGATTGCATCCGCTAATATGGCAGACTATATAAAATATTTATATAAGACGGTCAGAAAGTATTTCGGGGAGGCTATTGTCGTAACGCAGGAGGTGGACGACATTATACAATCTCCCATTGTCAAGGAAAGCATCATCAACAACTCCGACTGCAAAATCCTGCTTGACCAGCGCAAGTACATGACCAAGTTCGACGGCATACAAGCCATGCTCGGACTCTCCGAAAAGGAGAAGAGTCAGATACTTTCCATCAACCAGAACAACGATACCAACCGACTATATAAAGAGGTGTGGATTGGTTTAGGCGGTATGCAGAGTGCCGTCTATGCCACGGAGGTGAGCATGGAGGAATACCTTACCTATACTACCGAGGAGACCGAAAAAGTGGAGGTGATGCAGCGCGCGGAACAGCTGGGTGGCGACATCGAAACGGCTATCAGGCAGTTGGCAAGTGAAAAACGAGAGAAAATAAAGTAATTTTTCAACAACTTAAATATGACAACAACAATGAAAAAACAAGTTTTTATGCTACTTACCGCTTTGACTTTATTCTGCGGTGGTCAGGCACACGCACAATGGGTAGTAACCGACCCGGGCAACTTTGCGGGTAACATCGCCAATTCTGTCAAGGAAATCGCCACCGCCTCGAAGACGGTGAAGAACACCTTGGACGGCTTCAAAGAGGTAGAGAAACTCTACAACGACACGAAGAAGTATTACGACGATTTGCGTAAAATCAAGAACTTAATCGGTGATGCCTATAAAGTAAAAGAATGTATCCTGATGGTGGGCGACATCTCGGAGATTTACGTTACCTCGTACAAGAAGATGCTCTCAGACAAGAACTTCCGTCCTTCGGAACTTGCTGCTATGGCTTCCGGCTATACCAAGTTATTGGAATTGAGCGGAGAGAGTCTGAAGGAGTTGAAGTCCGTTGCCAAATCGGGGGTGTTCTCCATGAACGACCACGAGCGTATGCAGCAGATAGACCATATCTATACCACGCTGCGTGAATATCGCTCGCTGGTATCTTACTACACCCGTAAGAACATATCGGTGAGCTTCGTGCGTGCCAGAGAGAAGGGAGAACTGAGCGAGGTAAAATCTCTCTACGGTAATATGGCAAGCCGCTATTGGTAATCAAGTAAGGAAAGGACAAACTTATGGATTTTGCCAGTTTACACGATTTGCTCCGCTCGACCTATGACGAGATGATGCCGCTTTGTTCGGATATGACAGGTGTGGCAAAGGGGATTGCGGGCTTGGGCGCGCTCTTCTATATTGCACTGAGGGTATGGGCTTCGCTTGCCCGTGCCGAGGCAATCGACGTGTTTCCGCTCCTACGTCCCTTTGTGATTGGTTTTTGCATTATGTTTTTCCCTACGATAGTGCTTGGCACAATGAATGGCGTACTCTCCCCAATCGTCAAGGGTACGGAAATGATGGTGGACAAGCAGGAGGGGACGCTTGCCAAACTTATAGCACAAAGGGATAAGTTGCAGGAGGAAGCCTATCTGCGCAACCCCGAAACGGCATTTTTGGTATCGAATGAAGCCTTTGACCAAAAGATTGAAGAGATGGGCATCGTCGGTCCGGAGGATGCCATAACCATTGCTGGGATGTATGCGGAACGCTCTGCCTACCAAATGAAACAATGGATTTTGAAATGTGTCCACGATATTATGGAAATACTCTTCCACGCTGCGGGATTGATTATTGACACGCTGCGCACTTTCATTCTGATTGTACTCTCCATTCTTGGCCCCGTCGTTTTCGGCATTGCCGTATGGGACGGACTGTCTGGGTCGATGACGGCTTGGTTTTCTCGCTATATATCGGTGTATCTATGGCTACCGGTGAGCAGCATCTTGACCGCCCTTCTGACAAAGATACAAGTGCTGATGGTGCAGAAAGATATTGAAACCCTTAGCGACCCGAATTTCCTCCCCGATGCAGGCAGTTGGTATCACATCGTCTTCTTCCTCATCGGTATTGTGGGCTACTTCTGTGTGCCTACGGTAGCAGGCTGGATTATCGAAGCAGGTGGCGGCATCGGCTCTTACGGTCGTAACGTCAATCAGACGGCTCAACGTGGAGCGCAGGGCGCATACACCGGAGGCAAGTATTTGGCAGGTGGAGCCGGAGCCGTTGCAGGCAATGCCATCGGACGTATCAAGGGTGCGTTACTCAAAGGTAAATAACAAAAAACGTAAAAAACAATGGAATTCAAATCACTCACCAATATCGAAACCTCATTCCGTCAGATAAGGCTTTATGCCTTTGTCTTTGCCATCGTATGCGTGGCAGTCAGCGGCTATGCCGTCTATGCCTCTTACAGCTTTGCCAAAGAGCAACGGGAGAAAATCTATGTGCTTGACCAAGGGAAATCCTTGATGCTCGCACTGAGTCAGGATGCAAGCAAGAACCGACCTGTGGAAGCGAGGGAACACGTCCGCCGTTTCCATGAACTGTTCTTCACCATCGCGCCCGATAAGGATGCCATCGAGAAGAACATGGAGCGTGCCTTCCTGCTCTGCGACAAGTCGGCTTTCAATTATTACAAGGACTTGGCGGAAAAGGGTTATTACAACCGTGCCATTTCGGGCAATGTCAATCAGCGTATCGAGGTGGACTCTATCCGCTGCAACTTTGAGGTCTATCCCTACGAGGTAACGACCTACGCCCGTCAGTTCATCGTGCGACCGAGTAACATCACGGAGCGTAACCTGATTACGACTTGTACGCTGCAAAACTCCGTCCGCTCGGACAACAATCCGCAGGGTTTCCTGATGGAACAGTTTATGGTGCGACAGAATCAGGACGTGCAAACTTATAAACGATAGATGATGAGAACGAAAGTATTACTTGGGAAATATTATGTCCGTGCGCACTTGTGGCTTCGCCATCGGTGCGATGGACTGAGCATTAGACAGCGCAAGATAGTTGTCTATGGACTTAGTACGATATACTTCATCGGCTCGTGCGTAATGATAGCGCAGTTTTTCCTGCCGCATGACAAGGAGGAACTGCCTATCCCAAAGATGGGCAAGCTGATAGATAGTCCTGTTAGGACGGACAGTTTGCATCGGCATATTATCAACTTAAAACATGATTACAACAATGAATTTGGACAATAAACAGAAAGAATATCTCAAGAAAGGACTGGTCTTCGGTGGGCTGGGACTGCTTTTCGCCCTCTCGATGTGGTTCATCTTTGCCCCGTCGGGCAAGGAGAAGAGCGCAGCGCAGCAGGGACTGAACGACAGCATACCGCAGGCGACCACCGAACAGCTGACGGGCAACAAACTCAAAGCCTACGAATTGGGCGACAAGAGCCGTCAGGACGAACAGACACGCGAGGAAATGGGACGTTTGTCCGATTACTTTGCTCAGAACACCATTCCCTCGGAAAGCGAGCGTGCGGAAGCAGCCGCTTCGACGGCAAAGATTGAAAGTTCGATGCACCGCTATGAGGAGAACAACCGCCTGTTGAACTCTTTTTATGCGCCCGACCCCAATGAGCAGGAACGTGAGGCACTGCGCTCGGAGTTGGACAACCTCAAAAAGGAGTTGGCAGCCAAGAACGAGAATGAGGATGCGGAGGAGAAGCGACAGCTCGCCCTGATGGAAAAGAGTTACCAAATGGCGGCAAAGTATCTGCCACAGTCTTCTTCAACTACCAATGCTGCCCACACTTTTACACCCGCAAAGGAAAAAGGTGCTTTGAATATACCGGCAAAACCGCAAGCGTCTTCAACGGGTTCTCTCCCTGCAATGGAGGTCTTGGCAGAACGCAAGCAGGTAGTGTCTTCGCTCAACCAGCCGCAATCTGACGAGGATTTTATCAAGGAATATGGCACAAAGCCCCGCAATTTAGGCTTTCATTCGCTCACGAGTGCGGTTTCTGCCGTGTCCCGTAACACGCTCAGCGTGGTGGTGGACAGGACGGCAACCCTTAAGGAGGGCGACAATGTGGCGTTGCGCCTGCTCGAAACTGCCCAAGTGCAGGGCTTGCGCATTCCCCGACAAAGCCGACTCATTGCGAGGGCTAAGATTGAGGGCAACCGTCTGCACCTGCTCGTTAAGAGCATTGAAGTGAAGGGACGGATTATTGCCGTGAAGCTCTCGGCATACGACACAGACGGACAGGAGGGTGTGTTCATTCCCGGTTCGGAGGACATTAACGCCCTCAAAGAGGTGAGTGCGAACATCGGTGGTTCGATGGGGACTTCCTTCACCTTTGGTTCCTCTGCCAAAGACCAAATCATCTCGGAGGCAGCTCGTGGGGTGATGCAGGGCGCAAGTCAGCTGCTCCAAAAGAAACTCCGCACCGTCAAGGTAACACTTAAAGGCGGCTACCGACTGTTCTTGGTTCAGTCAAAATAAGCATATCAATCAATAAAAATAGCAATAACAAAATAACAACAACAATGAAAAAATGGATTTTTTCGGCTGTCCTGCTTGCCACGATGGGAGCGTCAGCCACTGCACAGACAACGATTTCAACCCTCACGCCCGACCGTCCGCTCTCATCGGGAGAACTCTTTCAAGGCATGAGCAAGGCAATCCCAAACGGACGCATCGTCCTGCCTTACGGCTTGGAGGTTACTTTTGAAAAGACGGTGCATCTGATTTTTCCATCGGCTGTCCGCTATGTCGATTTGGGTTCACAGAACATCATCGCCGGCAAGGCGGAGGATGCGGAGAACGTACTGCGTGTGAAAGCTGCCGTCAAGGACTTTGAGACGGAGACCAATATGAGCGTGATTTGCGAGGACGGCTCATTTTATGCTTTCAACGTGAAGTATGCCGATGAGCCAGAGAAACTCAGCGTGGAGATGAAGGACTTTCTGTCGCCCGTCGAGGGACGTTTGCCGAGCAACCGTGCGGACATCTACTTCAAGGAACTGGGTAACGAGTCGCCCGTACTCGTCAAGCTGATGATGCAGACCATCTATCAAAATGACAAACGCTATATCAAGCACATCGGGGCGCACCAGTTCGGTATGAAATTCCTGCTTAGGGGATTGTATGCGCACAATGGCTTGCTATATTTTCATACCCGAATAGACAATATGACCAATATGCCGTACTCGGTGGACTTCGTTACGTTCAAGGTGGTGGATAAAAAGGTGGCGAAGCGCACCGCCATTCAGGAACAGGTGCTGCAACCACTCCGTGCCTATCATCAGGTGAACTACATCAAGGGAAGGCACACAGAAAGTTCGGTGTTCGCCTTGGAACAGTTCTCACTATCAGAGGATAAACAGCTTGAAGTGACACTTTATGAGCATAATGGTGGACGAACGCTTACCTTCTATATCGAGCCGCAGGATTTACTTTTGGCTCAGAAGATTGATAACCTCAAACTTAAATGGTAATGAAGAAGTATCTCTTTTTATTGGCTTGTGCGGTGGCGATGATGCTGCCGGCACAAGCGCAAAGACTGATTCCGAAGCAAAAGGGAATAGAAGTCATGGGCAGTCTGCCAATCGTCAAGGGTGAAAAACTTTTTGCCAGGGATAACTTCGGTCTGGGCTTGTCGCTCACTCGCTATCTGAAACGTGAGAATTATTCATTTCTTACGGTAGAATATGAGCAACAAAATATGCCGTATCGCAGCTATGATGTGAAACTCAAAGATGCCTTCGTGCATTTGGGTTATATGCAGCCTATTGTTTCTGACAATGGTAAAAATGTATTTGCCTATGCTGGAATATCCGCTTTGGGTGGTTATGAAGAAATCAATGATGACAAGCCGTTCCTGCCCGATGGGGCAAAACTGCTCGACCGCTCACGCTTCGTTTATGGCGGTGCGCTGCATCTTTCCATAGAATGTTTCTTATCGGACAATGTGCTGTTGCTACTCAAAGGACAGGGACGCATACTCTTTGGTACGGATGTTCAGCATTTTCGCCCTGCTGTATCGGCAGGAATCAGGTTTAATCTATAAATGTAGGGAACAATGAAAAAGAAAATTTTTAATAGTATATGGGTAATGGGAGTGCTAACCCTTGCCGTGTTTTGTTTATCTGCTTGTGATAGGGAGTTGGATGTTCAGCAGTCTTACCCGTTCACTGTCGAGACGATGCCCGTTCAGAAGGACATTGTCAAGGGTCAGACGGCAGAGATACGCTGCACCCTCAAACGAGGGGGCGAATTTGCCGACACACGCTACACCATCCGATACTTCCAGCCCGACGGGAAAGGAACGCTAAGAATGGACAATGGGACGGTTTTCAAGCCCAACGACCGCTATCCGCTCACCAAGGAGGTGTTTCGACTCTATTACACCTCCGCTTCCACAGACCGACAAACCATTGATGTGTATGTGGAGGACAACTTCGGGCAGACCGTTAAACTGTCATTTAATTTCAACAATGAAAAGAATGAGGACACGCCAAAAGTGATAGAAAAAGTACCGATACGACAATGAATTTCGCCAAGACAATCCTATCATTTTGTTTGCTTTTAATGTGTTTCCAGCCATTGTCAGCTCAGAGTAAGCGGAGACGGCTTGCCGATCTTCCGCCCTTTGAGCGGGCGGTGGTCTGTATCAAGTATTTTGAGGGAATGCACGGCAGGAAAGATTATCCATACGTTGGGTATGGGCATCAGCTATTGCCGGGTGAACATTTTTCTTCCAATATGTCAGAATGGCAAGCGGATTCGCTGCTTCGGTTAGACCTTATGAAACGTTTGATGGTATTTAAGGACTATGGCAAAGATGCATTGTTACTTGCCGTGCTATCATATAATGTTGGTGTTGGGCAAATATTGGGTTATGGCAAATACCCTAAAAGTCAGTTATTACGTAAGATAGAAGCAGGAAATCGGAATTTCTATAAGGAGTATGTGGCATTTTGTAGATATAAGGGGAAGGTGCTGCGTGGATTGGTAAAACGCAGACAAATAGAATACTACTTGTTTAAGGTAAAATAATGATAAAAGCATTTATTCACACAAAAAAAGTGGTAGTTATTTGGTATTTATAGTAAACATAAGTAACTTTGCAACAAGAAATAACACTTTGCATCTATATAAAAACAATGCCGAATCAGAAATCCTTAAAAATGGAAGACATGAGCGAAGCTTTTGTTAGAGCTTTATGTGCGGTTCATGGATATTCTATCGTAAAATGCGAACATGATAACGATGGAGTTGATATTGGTATACGATGTAAAGGGAAGCCTTGTGATGAAAGTGATATTTTGTCGCCAGAGATAGAAGTTCAATTGAAATCGTCTTATTCAAGAATAACACAACAACAAGATGGCTCTATTAACTATTCATTGGAAGTAAAAAACTACAAGTCGTTAATAGAAGAGAAGCGTATGATTCCACTAATTTTGGTGGTTTTCCATATGCCAACAGATGAAGGTGATTGGATAGAACAAACCTCTGACTGGCTAAAAATAAAAAAATGTGCTTATTGGATATCTTTGAAAGGACGAGAAGATACGGAAAATCAAGAATCCATAACGATTAACATACCAGCCGATCATCAATTAACGAAGGATTCGCTAAAATCAATTATGATTAAAATATCAAAACAGGAGGAGTTATGAATAATTTTAAGATTTTCATTGAAAAACTTTCTGCTGAGCGAATTTCCAAGTATCTACTGCTCAACGGATGGAAGCAACAAGGTCTTATTTATAATAATAAAGTCCTGCAATTTGTTACATCTGATGAAAAGGAGTCTTTATTGTTGCCAGTGGATAAAAGCTTTATGGATTATAACTTCGCCATGTATAGAGCTATTTCTATTATGGCTGAATATGAAAAGGTTTCAATAAAAAGTCTTTTTAACAAATTAATAAATCCTTCAAGTGATATATTAAAATGGAGAGTATCTGACGAAGATACGATGAATGGCGCAATACCATTTATCTCTATGGAGCATAATATAGAATTTATCAAAGATATGTTAAGTTCTACTTGTCTTGATATCTTGTCTCCTTCTCAATATCATACTAAATTATATACAAAAGAGGTTCAAAGCCAGATTACTAAATATAAATTTGGACAAACAGAAATAGGAAGTTATATATTAAATGTTCTATGCCCACTTGGGTACTATCAATATAAATTATTTGATCCTACAGTTGGCGAGCTTCCTTTATCACGAAAAATAAATTTACACTTAATTAGAAACATCAATACATTACAGAGATCAGCTCAGGAAAAGAGCCAAGAATCTCGTGATTGTATTTCAGAAGGGAAGATTAGTGTGAATTTCTTAAACTCTTTGACAAGTTTGTATGACGAGAATAAGAATGCCGAATTATCTATTGAAGCAGATTGGAATTTAAGCATTCCTGTGGCAGAGGAATTTTCTTCTTATGTTATTTTAGATCCAAAATTCAGTGAAGAAATTGCATTAATCGCAGAAGAATTTACACCTAAGACAGAACAGAATGTGGTAAAATCATTTTATGGAAAAATTGTCAATATCGGAGCTGAAGCAGAGATTGATAATCGAGTTATGGTTGACATAAAAGTAGCCACAATAGGTGAAAATTTGAAGACTATTACAATCAATGCTTCATTAAATTATTCTCAATATTTTTCTATTGTGGATACAGCATTCCAAACAGGTTCTGATGTTAAAGTAACAGGAATAACATCTTCTACTGCTAAGAGTGTAAAAATAAAAGATGCAACTATTGAGTTATTAACATAAGTTGCGACTTTCTTTTGCTTCTTTTCTTTGGTCGCCTGCTCGTTCAAAGACAAAGAAAAGAAGCCACGCAATTTTTTAAGGTTGCGTGGCTCATTGTGTTAGGGTTTTTCGGTTGTTTCAATTATCCGCTCTTCGGGGTGGGTATCGAAAGCCCAGTTGATTTGTTCATCGGGCAGTGTGCTGTGTATTCCTCTGCCCATCACCATTCCACAATCTTCAAGGATTTTCCGCTCGGCTTCCTCTCGGTCTGTGGCTACAACCTCAAACACACCTTCAAAAACGTATTGGGTGCGTACTCTGTAAACTTTCCTTTCCATATTTTCAAAACTCAGCGATTAGTAATCTGTGTTCCATTGGTTCACCATTCGATAGCCAACGGTGGGTTAGCCAAAAATGATGTGCGCCGTAACCATAGACAAAAAACTTGTCAAGTTCCGTTTCTTGGGAGATTTGAAGGAGTGCGGTCTGCAACTCCTCCTTGTTCTCGGCTATGCTTATGGCATTGATAACTCTCACGATGATGTTGGGTATTTCATCTGCCCACGAGTTGTTGAGAGCTTTGCTCGAAAAATTATGAATAATGCCTTCTACTTGTACTTTCATATTGTTGTCGTTTATAGGTTGATGTTTTTATTTACTCTCTGCAAATAAGGGTGCAGTCCTCTACCTCGGTGGGTAGTCCAAAGGCTGGAACGTGGGTAAAATAAGGTTGCATATTCCCCTCTATGTCTGTGTGGGGCGATATAACCTCCGCTTTGGTGTTCTTACTCCATTGGTCTGCGAGTGCGATTTCTTCGTCTGTCAGTCCTGTACTATCTCCATTGATAAGGTAGCCTAAACTCCACGTTGGAATTTTCTCTATTGTCTTGTATGTCGCCATAATCGTTGTTATTATAGGATTGTTATGCGGTTGCTCTCTGTGCTATCATTCTCATATTCTTCTGCATCAAGGCGAGTATCTGCTCGTGGTACTCGGTGTTCTTGTTGCACACTCCACGACTTTGTACCACTTTCATCGTTTCCAATGATACCTCGATGGTTTCGATGCGCTCTCCGTCCTTTGTGGCAGAGAAGATAAGCGACTGCGGTTTGCTGTAATAGCGTGCGTCATATACGCAATGGTGCATTGCCGTGCCTTCCTCCAAATGCTCCTGCACACTCTCCAAAACGTGGATACGGATAATGCCGTCAGTAAATTCTATGCCAAAGAATTTTGCTTTGAGTTGCTTGTACTCTTGTTCGGCTTCTATTGCTTCCTTACGCTTCTTGATAATGTTCTCACGCTCTTTCATCGCTCTGCTCTTGGCTTGGTAATGGTCGTGCGCTGCTCTTAGGTCGGTGGGGCAAACATACTTGGCATTGTGAATATCCTTGCCTAATTGATTGAGCATATCCACCATATCACACCATAGACTTCCGTCCTCTATATGGTAGCCGTTTCGCAAACAGATGCGGATAGATGCCCAATAGCTATCAATGCTTCTTCGACCATTGTGCATGAAGAATTTGAGTAGCGGGATTTGCCCCGACTTCAACAAGGTTTCCACACGGCTATCGGAAAGCAGTGCCGGTATAAGTTCAGTAGGCACTATATTGTGAAAGTTTCCCTCAAAACCATTTCTGCGGAGTGTGTCCGTAACCTTGAACTTGGGATATATCGGTGAGTACGATATATAGCGGTAGGCTTCGTTGTCGTTGCGTACTGCCATTGGCGAACAGAAAGAAAAGGTGTCAATGTATCTGCCTAATGTTCGTTGAACGGCAATAATCGTTTTTCTTCCTTGTGCGTTCCACCAATACTGACCTATTTCAAAGGTATATGAAGATGCCTTGCAACCTTTCTCCATTTCCACAGAAAGGAGGAACATTCTTAGTATTTGGTATTCTCCGCAAGTGGTAAGTAGGGTGAAATACTGCTTCTGATGCAACTTGCGCTCGTATGTTTCCTTGACCTGCAACTTTGCTCTACAATGAGGGCAAGTGCAAGTTTCTCTATGTTTGTTTATTATCCAACTATGCCCACAATCCATACAAGTGGTGCGACCTTTTGGCAAGCGGTAGGCAAAGTGGTCTATGCACTCACGGAATGCCCACTTGCTTTGTTGCTTGGTTATCGGGAGAAGGTGCTTGCTCTCTGCAAGTACTGCTTTCTCAAACTTGTTTCTCGGTTTCATAGGCTTAAAAATCAAATAGTGATGGTTGTACTTGGGTTGCTGCGTTCTCTGTCTTTTTTACTCGTGCGTTACGGCTCTGTATCTTTGCAAGTTCCTCACGCTGGTACTGCCTGATGGCTTCCTGCCGTGCCAGGGCTTTTTCTTCCTCCGTGAGTTCCACAACGTGGTTTACTGCCACTTGGTAGGCAATGGAGTTGTCCATCTTGATGTCGTCCTCATCATAGTAGTGTACTGCCATAGAGTAGATTTCATCATCATTGAAGCCGTTACAGCCACTTTTCTGCACTTCGCTGACTATATAGGCGATACATTCCTCGATGTTCTTGTTCGGCTTCATCAAGTTGGGTGCAAACAAAGGGTCTGTCGCTGCACGATTGTTCAAATACTCGGCTATCGCTCTCGTAAAATGTTCTGTTCCTTTCATCGTTGTAACTGTTTTGTGGTTGATGTATTATTACTTATTTCATTTCCAACTGCGGTAAAAATTTCTATTGTGGGCTGTCCTCTGTTATCTTCCACAGATAGATTTTCGGAAGTATCGTACAGGGTTTCTCCGTCAGTAATGAAAACAACCTTGTCATCTTCAAAGCAAAGCACGTCCTCACCTTGCCACGACTTGACTATGGCAATGGCTTCCTCGTAATTCTCGGCTTCCACTTCAAATCGGGTACGTTCCCAACAAGTAACCTTTCTGTCTTGATAAAAACTGAATTTCTGCATATCGTTTAATATTTGGGAATTTCTACTATTTGATTGATGCGTCCATATAGGTAGGCTCTTAGGCTTGTTCTGTCGGGTGCGTAATACTCTGCCCAATGTCCGTATTGATTGACAAGGTATTTCTTCAGCACATCGAAGAAGTCAAACCGATAACCCATTAGGGGAACAGCTGTGCGGAAGTAGGTGTTAGTGTTCACCGCTTCGGCAAGCCAATTCTTTTCCTCACGGCTCATTCGCTCCCCACGATTGAGTTTCACACGCAATAAATAAACCTTGCTGTGGCTCAAAGTTTCCAAAGGCTCAACATCCCACTGCACAAACTTAGTTGCCACCAAACGCTCACTTTCATCAATCACCGAACTTATGCGGTAATGAGAGGAGGAGCTATATCCTTTTTTCTTCATCGAAGATGTGATATTTACTTTCTGCTGTTCCATAATGACATTTTTTTTATGCGTCCAAAGATCGGAGTATGCTGATTCCTTTTTGTAGCAATAAGAAGGTAGGGGGCGCAGCCGGCACAAGGTTTTGCAGGAAAATACTACCCGGAATGAAATGTAGGTGTGGAGATTTTCCGTGCAAACCAAAGGCACTGACCTTGTGCAAGCCGTAGCCCCTTATTACCTTTGCGAATAAAAAGAAATCAGCACCGACTTATGGCACATCAAAGTGGAATAGATGGATGTGAGAAGCGAAAGTGCAACGCCTGTATGGGAAACGAAAAAGGTGGCTACCTCAATCGAGATAACCACCCATAAAGAAGAATGAATCGAAGAATATCTTTCCTTGTGCCTTAGAGCACACAGAGCAGGATTGCCAAGATGACGGCAAGCCAGAACAGCCAACGCAGGATTGTAAAGGTTACTTGCAGAATAACTTTAACAATGAAGCGTAGTGTCAGGAAACCGAGAATAATCGAAACGGCGGTTACGACTTGCGGCGTAACTATCTTCGAGATAAGGTAAACTGCACCGATAACGATGGAAAGCAGAACGGCGAGTTCGATGAAGCGTGTCCAACCGAAGTGGCGGACTTGCTTGGGAGAAGTCGGCGGCTGCCTGTTCCTCTCGGTTTTATACGATGCGTCTGCCTTGATGAAGGCGGGCTGATGAATGTCTTGATTCATGATGATTGTTTTCATAATCGGGGCTTTTAATAGTTCAAGAGCGATAACAAGATGCTCTAACGACCCAAAGACAAGTGTTTGGAAAACTCTTGACGTGTGGAGTGGAGCGTTTATCTTGGCTCTTGACACTACAAAAGCCCCCGATAGTGAAGTGTCAAGTCATATTCTCACCGCCTATCGTTGGCAGACCATTGACCTCAATGAGCAGCACGATTGTACCAGTCAGTTCAGTGTACAGTTTGTCGTATTCTGTACCAGCCGCAAAGTCGTCCGTGAGTTCGTACTTGGCAAATACCGCTTGAATTGCCTTGTTGTTCAGCAAAATTAGTGCTAACCTTTCGGAAAGCGGACTTGGCAGTTCCTTCTCAAACTCCTGCTCCAGTACGGAAACAAGGGTATCATACTTTGAGAAATGCAGGTCGTGGTACAGCACCTCGCTTGCCATCACCTCTGCTTCGGGATGTGAGAAACCTTGCGCCACGGCATCGCAGTAAGCCGTCAATGCCTCGTCTGCGCGAGCGTTTATAAACGCATTGTCATTCTCTCTCTCAGGGAAATGCTCTCCGAGATACGCTTCCAACTTCAGACGGAAGTAGGAAAGTTCTTTCTTTGTCGTTGTCATAAATTCAAAATTTTAGGGTTATATACATTATTTTTGGGAAATGCCTAATGCCGTATTGAAAGTACCCAACTTGTCAGCCAGCTCATCCATATCGTGTTCTATCTTCTTATTGGTAATACGTAGGCTCGGCAGTCGGCGCCGTTCCACCTTTCGGTGGTAGGTTTCCGACAGCCTGCCTCCGAACCGTACTTACACGTCTCCATGTATACGGCTCTCCGCCCATAACGGCATTTCAGCTATTCTTCGCATGAATCATATTATGACATTCAACGCAAACAATTAAAGACTTTCTATGCATTTTGAGCATTTTTCGTTCCCATTCGGTTTTACCTCTCAAAGCCGAGAGTTTTCTGACATGGTGTGAGACAACATTTCCTTCTTTTCCGCATAACTCACACTTATTTGCAGTCAGTCTTTCGATTAGACTCATGGTTGGAGTGTTGAACAAGTAGGGTAAGTTGTCACATTTTTGAGTTCCCAAGTCGGTAATACGCTTGAAGCCCTCATTGTAGAATACTCTTGGTTTGCGTTCGCCTTTCTTGTCCGTGTACCACACCACAAATTTATCGTCTTCACGATACTTGTTTGCTATGGTTCTAACGGAGCTGTTAAGTTTTTGCGCAAATGTCTTTAGCATACTGAACTTCATGATACATCCAAAAGAACGCCCAAGAGCCGATGCATTGTTTGCAATGGAGTAGTAGTTGTAGAATCCTCTGATTTCTGTGTTGAAACGTGCTACTATATCTTGTGGCTCATTGTCTATCAGGTATGTTCTACCTTTAGACATCCACACCTCTTTGCCATTTCGTGTTTTCACATTCATGGCTTCAAGACTCAGTAACTTCTTCTTTATCACTTCTCGTGATACGTGTAGTATCACATTACCATTACGATGTCTACGAGTTTCTCGTCTTGCATTTTTCTGCGTTGTGTAATCTTTACGGACTGATATTTCATAGCCGAGAAATTTTGCACAATCTTGTGCGTTGGTTATCAAGGTCTTTTCTTGCGACATCTCCAACTTTAGCTTCTCTTGCATAAATTGTGTAACATCAGCCTTGATTTTCTCGCACTCTACTTTATTTCCAATGACCCCTATAAGGAAATCATCAGCGTAGCGTACATATTTCAATCTACGGAAATTCTCATCCATATCGTTACCGCTCGGCATGGTCAGTATTTGCTGTTGCTTACTACGAAGTTCCTCTCGCATTGCTTCCAATATATCAACATCCGTCACTTCCTTGATTCTCTTCTTTAGATAATAAACACGGTTGTTCAGTTTGCCAATGTCCTTGTTGCGATGTCTAACTTTGCCCTTATGGAAATCTTGTGCATACTTCTCCATATACTTGTCGAACTTGTCCAGATAGATATTAGCCAGTATTGGGCTGATAATTCCACCTTGAGGCGTGCCCGAATAAGTTTTATTGAAATGCCATTCTTCCAAATATCCAGCGTTGAGAAATTTACGTATTAACCGAAGAAAACGCTCGTCAGATATGCGTTCTCTTAGAATTTCTATCATCACGTCATGGTTGATGTTGTCAAAGAAACTTTTTATGTCTCCCTCTATGAACCACTTTGTCCCGTTGAAATTATTCTGTAGACTTTTCAGTGCCGTGTGGCAGCTTTTGTGTGGTCTGAAACCATGTGAGGTCCATTCAAAATATCCTTCATATATGGCTTCCAGTACCATTCTCACTACCTCTTGCACTAATTTATCTGCAAACGTAGGGATACCGAGCGGACGTAACTTTCCGCTCTTCTTCGGTATATAAACCCTCCTTGCTGGTTTAGGGCTATAGACTTCGCTTTTGAGGCTGTCTATTAATGCGTGTACCTTGTCAATGCTCATGCCGTCCTCCGTTTGTCTATCAGTACCAGGTGTCATATTGCCTGGTTTTGCATGGATGCGCTGATATGCTACTAAGAACATCTGCTCATTGAACAGGATACGATAGAGTCTTTCGTATTTGTAACTTGACTCGTTGCTGTGTTCAGCTAAAATGTTTAATACGTGCTCGGGATTTCTCATACGTCTCTCACGTTTTCCGTTGTTTGTACTAAAGTTATGGACTGTTCCCCTTCGCCATGTACAAGCCGTTAACTTGCTCAGACTACTACGGGAACTCCGTTGCCATATCAGATATTCAGAGACCAACTCTCATAGCCTTTGAGGCGTTCTGACTTAGGCAATCCCCAGTTAGTTTCACTTGATAACTATTAGCGTGACATATTGTCGGATGCGACTTTCGTTCTTGTCCGCTTATCGCGGCTGTGTCATAGTCGGTTCTCAATGCTCTGCACTAACGCACACAATAGGCAGAGTACTATGAAATAGCGTATATAAAAGCCTTCCGCTATTGCAAGATGTGGTACCACCGAACTATCGTTCAACCAATCAAGGCTTCATCCTCATATATGTCGTTTCGTCTTGCCCTTCAGTAGCTACTCGGCTATTAGTAGACTTAGGGCTTTAATCAGCATGCTACACTCCCCGTTAGGTTTCCCATTCGGATAAGCTGATTGACGATAGGATTATATTGAACCCAATCCTAACTTCCTGCTAAAGAAGTATTTATCAAGCGACCATTCTGGGCGCACGGGCGTAGATTTGCGTTGTCTTGATGTTGGTGTGTCCTAACATCTTACTTACGGATTCGATGGGAACTCCCTTGGATAGGGACATCGTGGCAAATGTGTGCCGGGCGAGGTGGAATGTCAGGTTCTTCTTGATACCGCAAATATCGGCAATTTCTTTCAGATAACTGTTCAGTTTTTGATTCGTCAGCATGGGGAAAAGTTTGCCGTCACGATAGGTCTTGCCACTATATTTTGCAATGATGCTCTTGGGTATATCGAGTAAAAGAACGTTGGTTTCCACGCTCGTCTTCTGCCGCTTGGTCATTATCCACTGCTTGCCGTTGAGCGTGACGATGTTTTCAGGAGCGAGGTTGTACACGTCTATGTACGCAAGTCCCGTGAAGCACGAGAACACGAACACGTCCCTTACAAGTTCCAAACGACCAATGCCGAAATCCTTGTTGGCAATTTTAAGGATTTCCTCGTCTGTGAGGAATCCACGATTGACCGGTTCCATGTGAAAACGGATGTTGAGGAACGGATCATGGTGCAGGACACCAAGTTTCCTGCCCAGAATGGTAATCGTCTTGAAGGTTTTCATCATCCTCGTGGCTGTGTTGGGATTCTGCCCGACAACCGTTCGAAGATAAATGTCGAAGTCGTGTATCACGATATAGCCGAGTTCGGACAGGCGGATGTCAGACCGACCGTATTTATCACGAAGGAAATTTGAGAAGTGTTTCTTGCAGACGTTGTATTTCTGTAAGGTTGCAGCTTCGACCGACACGCCTACCTGCCGTGCAACGTCACTGTTGTGCTTGTTGAAGAGGCTCATTAGGGTGTCCACATCCTCCTTCTTACCAAGATACTCCGACTTGATACGCTCCAAGGACACCTCGTCCGTCATCTCGACTTTCTTGAAGATGGTCTGGAGTCCGCTCTGAATGTTGTCAAGTTCGAGGTTGGTGGAAAGTGCTTCAGTTGTCCTTCCCTTCAATCGTTCCTTCTCCCTGTCCCATTGAGACTGTTGGACAGCAATGCCCGTCGAGCCGATGGAAAGGCGTTCGTTGTTGAGATAGATTCTCAGCATGACGGGGGTCTTGCCCTCCTTGTTCACATAATTGCTTCTGAGATAGAAGACTGCTCTGAAAATAGCTTTCATACATTTTACTGCTTTTAGTTGTAGCCTGAACAGAAGTCTTGTCCTAACACCTGCCATCTGTAGCCGTAGCTTGTCGGACACATTGTTGCCCGAAGTGGTGTATGGTAACAAAAACACCTCTGTAATCACGCTGCAAAGTTCAACATATTTGTTTGAATAGCAGTAATTTACGCATACTCCTTATGTACTCTGTATGTACTCTTGGCTACATTTTTATTTTGCCTTGAAAATGTGTAGCCTGATTGTAGCCTTTTTAGAGTATTTTGGGAGTTTCTGCCCCCTCCGTGCATACTCTGAAATTTGGGATGGGTATAAAATAAAAGTATCATAACTACTTGTAGCTATGATACTTACGATTTTCTTAGGTTTCCCTCTGATGTTCATTTCAGAGTACCTAAAGCGGAGAGACAGGGATTCGAACCCCGGGTGCCTCGCAGCACAACGGTTTTCAAGACCGCCGCAATCGACCACTCTGCCACCTCTCCAAAACTTCATTTAAGAAATGCTTCTCTCTTAAAGCGGTGCAAAGATACAAATCATTTTTTATTCTACAAACTTTTCTGCACAAAAACAGAGCAACTATACTAAAATTCTTGTTTATACCCACTACGGAACAAGCGTAATGACATTAAGGTTATTTGTTGAAATTTATCAAAGACAAGAGAGCGTTTTACAACTTACTGGTTATCAATACACTTACAAAGAGCCGCATTCAGTATATGATTGAACCCTATTCAATATACGATTGAATAGCATTCACTATACGACTGAATAGCATTCACTATACGACTGAATTAGGTTCAGAATACAACAGTTCCTTAAACTTACATTATTTGTAAATAATACAGATTATGATCCGATTCTTGTTTCAGTTCATAAACCACATATAAAGAAAGTCTTGACATCTCTACTACTCCGGAGATTCACTACCTAATAATAGTTATTTTATGCTGTTCAACATAAAAAGGGGAATCTCTCTTATAAAATTACGGAATTTATTCAGTATTTTTGCACGCTCTAAAGGATAACATTAGATAACCCACTTAACAAAATGAATTTTATGGAATTGAACAAAACCTTTATAGACGGGCTTTGGAGCAAAGAAATCAATGTCAGTGATTTCGTCAGTAAAAACATCACACCCTATACCGGTGACGCTTCTTTCCTGCAAGGACCTACCGAGCGCACCAAACGAATCTGGGACCTTTGCCTGAAAGCACTTGAAGAAGAAAGAAACAATAATGGCGTCCGTGCATTGGATAACGTAACAGTGTCCACCATTACATCACATAAAGCAGGCTATATTGACAAAGAAAACGAGCTTATCGTCGGACTGCAGACAGACGAATTATTGAAACGTGCCATCAAACCCTTCGGCGGCATCAATGTAGTAGCCAAAGCATGCCGCGAAAACGGAATCGAAGTGGATGAAAAGGTAAAAGATATCTTCACCCACTATCGCAAGACCCACAATGACGGTGTATTCGATGTATATACAGAAGAAATCCGTTCCTTCCGTTCATTGGGCTTCCTTACCGGTCTGCCGGATAATTATGCCCGTGGACGTATCATCGGCGACTACCGCCGTCTGGCCCTCTATGGCATAGACCGTCTGATTGAAGCCAAAAAAGAGGACTTGCACAATCTTACAGGCCCGATGACAGAAGCGCGCATCCGCTTGCGTGAAGAAGTGGCAGAGCAGATTAAAGCTTTAAAAGACATCAAGGTGATGGGTGAATACTACGGACTCGACCTCAGTCATCCGGCTACATCGGCACAGGAAGCCGTACAATGGGTATATATGGCATACCTGGCTGCTGTCAAAGAGCAGGACGGCGCAGCCATGTCATTGGGAAATGTATCCTCCTTCCTTGACATTTATATCGAATACGATCTGGCTCACGGCAATATTGACGAAACCTTTGCACAGGAGCTGATCGACCAGTTTGTTATCAAATTACGCATGGTCCGCCACCTGCGCATGCAGTCATACAACGATATTTTTGCCGGAGACCCCACGTGGGTGACCGAATCTATCGGAGGCCGCTTCAACGACGGACGCGTAAAAGTAACAAAGACTTCTTTCCGCTTCCTGCAAACCCTGTACAACCTCGGCCCCTCTCCCGAACCTAACATGACGGTACTGTGGAGTCCCGAACTGCCTGAAGGTTTCAAGGATTTCTGCGCGCAAGTATCGGTAGACACTAGTTCCATCCAATATGAAAATGACAATCTGATGCGCGAAGTGCGTAACTGTGACGATTATGGCATTGCCTGCTGCGTATCCTACCAAGCCATCGGCAAGCAAATCCAATTCTTCGGAGCACGCGCCAACCTTGCCAAGGCATTGTTGCTCGCCATCAACGGTGGACGCTGCGAAAATACCGGAACTGTAATGGTAAAGGGTATTCCTGTGTTAACCAGTGACACTCTGAACTTCGAAGAAGTAATGGTCAACTATAAGAAAGTGCTGACTGAAATTGCCCGTGTCTATAACGAAGCAATGAACATCATCCACTACATGCACGACAAGTATTACTATGAAAAGGCCCAGATGGCATTCATTGATACTGATCCCCGCATCAACCTGGCATACGGTGTTGCCGGACTTTCCATTGCCATCGACTCCCTCTCTGCCATCAAGAATGCCAAAGTAACTGCCCGTCGCAATGACATTGGGCTGACAGAAGGCTTTGATATTGAAGGCTCTTTCCCCTGCTTTGGCAACAACGATGACCGTGTGGATCACCTTGGAGTGGATTTGGTGTATTACTTCAGCGAAGAATTGAAGAAACTGCCCGTTTACAAGAATGCACGGCCTACCCTCTCCTTGCTGACCATCACCTCCAATGTGATGTACGGCAAGAAGACCGGTGCCACTCCGGACGGACGCGCCAAAGGAGTAGCTTTTGCTCCGGGTGCCAACCCGATGCATGGACGTGACAAGAATGGTGCCATCGCTTCCTTGAGTTCTGTTGCCAAATTACGCTACCGTGACTCACAGGATGGTATCAGCAACACGTTCTCCATCGTTCCCAAGTCATTGGGTCCCACACCCGAAGAGCGGGTAGAAAACCTGGTGACCATGATGGACGGTTACTTTACTAAAGGTGCACACCATCTGAACGTAAATGTACTGAATCGTGAAATGCTGGAAGATGCCATGGAACATCCCGAAAAATATCCGCAGCTCACGATCCGTGTTTCCGGTTATGCCGTAAACTTTGTGAAGTTGAGCCGTGAGCATCAGTTAGAAGTCATCAGTCGCTCATTCCACGAAAGAATGTAATTATGATAAACGTACACTCTTATGAAAGTATGGGAACATTCGACGGGCCGGGTCTCCGGCTCGTCGTTTTCCTTCAAGGATGCCCTTTCCGCTGTCTCTATTGCGCCAATCCGGATACAATAGACGTAAAAGGCGGCATTCCCACCTCTCCGGATGAAATTTTGCAGATGGCAATCAGCCAGAAAGCCTTTTTCGGCAAGAAAGGAGGAATCACCTTTTCCGGTGGAGAGCCCACTTTACAGGCAGAAGCCTTAATTCCCCTATTTAAAGAGCTGAAAGCAAATGGCATCCACATCTGCCTGGACAGTAACGGAGGAATATGGAACGATAAAGTAGAAGAATTATTCAGTCTGACAGACTTAGTACTGCTCGATATCAAGCAATTCAATCCGGAACGCCACCGCATACTGACAGGACGCGGCAATGAAC
>MJGMH1__coassemble_2279_pt1 | contig 18211 bp, 17 predicted proteins | sample MJGMH1__metabat2_high_PE_019 | metagenome-assembled genome bin MJGMH1
GCCGTATTCACCTTGTCTTGGGCTGAAAGAGTGGTAACTGCCAGCACCAGCGTAATTATGCTTAGTATATATTTCTTCATATCTTACGAAATGTGGCTGCAAAGGAAACTATTTTATCTGAAATAGTTTTCAGTGGAATAGATAATATTTCTAAAGAAGTCGCTAAAATTATCAAAAAAGAGATTACTTTTGCCCAAAGGTCATTTTACGGACTTACATAAATTAAATATACTGATTCGATGAAAAAACGATTTTTATCTGTAATTGTTTTTAGTGCCGCCTTTTTTTCTTTGCAGGCACAAGAGGGAAAAGGAGGGATCAACCCCGGTATGCTTGAACAAATCAAGCAGAGTTACGAAGGAAACGCTTCCGATAAAGCGCTTCGCAATGCTATCGGTAATAACGATATCCGCAAATTGTCTCTCAACCAGGAGAATCTGCAGGGCATGGATACCCATTTCTCCATCAAGGTAGATTCTAAAGGTATCACTGACCAAAAGTCGTCCGGACGTTGCTGGCTGTTTACGGGACTGAATGTGATGCGTGCCAAGACTTTGGCCGAATATGGTTTCCAGTCTTTTGAGTTCTCCCAGGTTTACCCGTTCTTTTGGGATCAGCTGGAAAAAGCTAATCTTTTTCTGCAGGGGATAATCGATACCGGCAAGAGTCCTATGAGTGACAAGACTGTGGAATGGCTTTTCCAACATCCGTTGAGTGACGGTGGAACTTTCACCGGGGTGGCGGACATTGTTTCCAAATACGGTCTTGTTCCCAAGGAAGTGATGCCGGAAACGAACAGCAGCGAGAATACTTCGCGTATGGCAAGTCTCATTTCTCTGAAATTGAAGGAGTACGGCTTGCAGCTGCGCGACAGGATTGCCGAAGGTGCCAAGCCTGCCGTACTGGAAAAGGAGAAAACAGCCATGTTGGGAAATATTTACCGTATGCTGGTGTTGAATCTTGGTGTACCTCCCACGGAATTTGATTATGTACGTAGGGATGCGAAGGGAAATCCATTGGAAACTGAACACCACACCCCGATGTCTTTCCTTGAAAAGTATGGTGATAAGCAGCTGCTAACCAACTATGTGATGTTGATGAACGACCCTAGCCGCGAGTATTATAAATGTTATGAAATAGACTATGACCGTCACCGATACGACGGGAAGAACTGGACTTATGTCAATCTGCCGGTGGAGGATATCAAGGAGATGGCCATTGCTTCCTTGAAAGACAGTACCATGATGTATTTCTCTTGTGACGTGGGCAAGTTTCTGAACTCCGAACGTGGATTATTGGATGTAAAAAACTATGACTATGAGTCTTTGATGGGAACCACCTTCGGCATGGATAAGAAGCAGCGTATCCAGACCTTTTCCAGCGGTTCGTCTCATGCAATGACGCTGATGGCTGTTGATTTGAATAAAGATGAAAAACCGGTCAAGTGGATGGTTGAAAATAGTTGGGGAGCAGGAACCGGTTATCAGGGACATCTCATCATGACCGATGACTGGTTTAATGAATATATGTTCCGTCTGGTAGTAGAAACAAAATATGTTCCTGCCAAGGTTATGGAACTATTTAAACAAAAACCTATCCGCCTGCCGGCATGGGACCCGATGTTTGCGGAGGAGGAATAAGAGGATATGGATGCTCCTGACTTGTCACTTATCATTTGTAATTAAGCATCGTGTTCGTTAACGAAGGGAATTGCGGAAATTTATCCGTAATTCCTTTCTTTTTTGCTCTTTATTCACATTATAATTTATTACTTTTGCGGGCAAATTAATGAAACCATTATTTTAAATAAACGCATGGCAAATGTAATTAAGTTACGTAAAGGCCTTGACATCAACCTGAAAGGCGCTGCTGCCCAGGAATTTGTGTCTGTTAAGGAACCGGGATTCTATTCGTTGGTTCCCGATGACTATACAGGCATCACTCCGAAAGTGGTGGTCAAAGAGCAGGAGTATGTGATGGCCGGGGGACCCTTGTTTATCGACAAGAATCATCCTGAATTGAAATTTGTTTCGCCCGTCAGTGGCGTAGTGACAAGCGTGGAGCGTGGCGCACGCCGCAAGGTGCTGAACATCGTCGTAGAGGCTGCCACTGAGCAAGACTATGAGGAATTCGGCAAGATGGATCCGTCAAAAATGAACGGCCAGCAAGTGAAAGAAGCTCTTTTACAGGCTGGTATGTTTGCTTTTATCCGCCAACGTCCGTACGATGTTATCGCTGACCCGACGGTGACTCCGAAAGCAATCTTCATTTCCGCTTTTGACAGCAATCCGCTGGCTCCTGATTTTGAATTCGCTCTGAAAGGGGAGGAAGCAAACTTCCAGACAGGGCTCGACGCTTTGTCAAAGATGGCAAAGACGTATCTGGGTATCAGTGTGAAACAAAAGGCTGCTGCCCTGACGCAGGCAAAGAACGTTACCGTTACTGCTTTCGACGGCCCTAATCCGGCAGGTAACGTAGGAGTACAGATCAACCATATCTCTCCGGTTGTGAAGGGTGAAACAGTATGGACTATCGGTGCAGAAGCTGTACTTTTCATCGGACGACTGATGAATACCGGCCGTGTCGATCTGACCCGTACGGTAGCCGTAACGGGTTCCGAAGTTTTGAAACCCGCTTATTGCAAACTGAAAGTCGGCGCTCTGCTGACGAATGTTTTCAAAGGAAACGTGACTACCGGCAAAGACCTCCGTTACATCAGCGGTAACGTGCTGACCGGTAAGAAGGTTTCTCCGAACGGTTTCCTCGGCTCTTTCCACAACCAACTGACGGTGATTCCCGAAGGAGATGAAATCCATGAAATGCTGGGTTGGATTATGCCGCGCTTCAATCAGTTCAGTGTCAACCGCTCTTACTTCAGTTGGTTGATGGGCAAGAAGGAATATGTGATTGATGCCCGTATCAAGGGTGGCGAACGTCACATGATCATGTCCAATGAATACGACCGCGTGTTCCCGATGGACATCTTCCCCGAATATTTGGTGAAAGCAATCATTGCAGGTGATATTGACCGTATGGAGGCTCTGGGCATCTACGAAGTAGCTCCCGAAGACTTCGCTCTCTGCGAATTCGTATGTTCTTCCAAGGTGGAAGTACAGCGCATCGTACGTGCCGGACTCGATATGCTCCGTGCTGAAATGGCGTAAACTAATTATGAATTATAAATGATGAATGATGAATTGCGGCAAAAGGCAGTTCGCTGATTTATAATTCAAAATTCAAAACTCAAAATTCAAGATTAATAAATGAAAGCGTTAAGAAATTATCTCGACAAGATAAAGCCGAACTTTGAAGAGGGCGGCAAATTCCACGCATTTCAGTCGGTGTTCGACGGCTTCGAAACATTCTTGTTCGTGCCCAATACCACTTCGAAATCGGGAACGCATATTCACGACTCCATTGACAGCAAACGCATCATGTCGATGGTGGTCATTGCGTTAATACCGGCGCTGCTGTTCGGTATGTATAACGTAGGTTACCAGCATTTTCACGCTACCGGTGCTGCCGGAGGCTTCTGGGAAATGTTCATCTACGGTTTCCTGGCTGTATTGCCAAAAATCATTGTATCATACGTGGTAGGTCTCGGCATTGAGTTCGTAGTGGCTCAGTGGAAGAAGGAGGAGATTCAGGAAGGCTTCTTGGTTTCCGGTATCTTGATTCCGATGATTGTTCCGGTGGATTGTCCGCTGTGGATTCTGGCAGTGGCTACTGCGTTCTCCGTAATCTTCGCCAAGGAAGTATTCGGCGGCACGGGTATGAACGTGTTCAACGTTGCCTTGATTACCCGTGCATTCCTTTTCTTCGCCTATCCTACGAAGATGTCCGGTGATGCCGTTTGGGTATCGGGCGACAGTATCTTCGGTCTGGGACAGTCGGTGGATGGTCTGACGGTAGCTACTCCGCTGGGTGCAGCCGCTACCTCGGGTGCCGTTCCGGAGTTCTCCTGGGATATGGTGACCGGTCTTATTCCGGGTTCCATCGGTGAGACAAGTGTCATCGCCATCGCTCTGGGTGCCATTCTGCTGTTGTGGACGGGCATTGCAAGTTGGAAGACGATGTTCTCCGTATTCGTGGGCGGTGCTTTTATGGCGTGGGTGTTCAATGCAATCGGTCCCGACACTCCGATGGCGCAGATGCCTTGGTACGAACACCTTGTGCTGGGTGGTTTCTGTTTCGGTGCCGTGTTCATGGCTACCGATCCCGTTACATCGGCACGTACGGAAACCGGCAAATATATCTTTGGATTCCTGATTGGCGCAATGGCCATCATTATCCGTGTGCTGAACCCCGGTTATCCCGAAGGTATGATGCTTGCCATCCTGTTGATGAATATCTTCGCTCCGCTGATTGATTATTGTGTGGTACAGGGTAACATCAGTCGCCGCGAGAAACGTGCAGTTAAATAATTGTGAATTATGAATGATGGATTATGAATGATGGGCGAAGGCCTGCATACTTAATTCAAAATTCGGAATTCAAAATTCAAAATTTAAGAAAATGAATACCAATAGTAATAGTTATACTATCATTTATGCTTCGGTAATGGTTGTTATCGTTGCATTCCTGCTGGCATTCGTAAGTTCTTCACTGCGCGAGACGCAGAACAAGAACGTGGAACTTGATACGAAGAAGCAGATTCTTGCTGCACTCAACATCAAGGACGTGAAGGATGCCGAAGCAGAATATAATAAATATGTAAAGGGCGATATGCTGATGAATGTTGACGGTACGCTGACAGAGAATACCGGTGCATTTGCTACCGCTTACGAGAAGGAAGCCAAAGAGAACAATCGTCTGCACGTATTCGTGGCCGAGGTTGACGGTGAAAAGAAATATGTATTCCCTGTTTACGGTGCCGGTCTTTGGGGTGCTATCTGGGGATATGTTGCGCTGAACAGCGACAAGGATACCGTTTACGGTGTTTACTTTTCCCATGCCAGCGAAACTCCGGGTCTGGGTGCTGAAATCGCAGGCGCGCATTTCCAGGGAGAATTCTCCGGCAAGAAGACGCTTGAGAACGGTGAGATTGCCCTTGGTGTTGTGAAGAACGGCAAGGTGGAGAAGCCCGACTACCAGGTGGACGGTATTTCCGGCGGTACCATCACTTCTGTAGGTGTGGATGCCATGCTGAAAGCTTGTCTGAGCAGCTACAAGAACTTTTTAACTAATAATAATGAGGAGGAATAAGAATATGGGACAATTGTTTTCAAAGAAGAATAAAGAAGTATTCTCTACTCCGCTGGGACTGAACAACCCCGTTACCGTGCAGGTTTTGGGTATCTGTTCTGCTTTGGCTGTTACTGCCAAGCTGGAGCCTGCCATCGTGATGGGTCTTTCGGTGACGGTGATTACAGCATTCTCCAATGTAGTGATTTCACTGCTGCGCAAGACGATACCCAACCGTATCCGTATCATCGTTCAGCTAGTGGTTGTTGCCGCGTTGGTAACTATCGTAAGTGAGATTCTGAAAGCTTTTGCTTACGACGTAAGTGTGCAGCTTTCTGTATATGTAGGTCTGATTATCACCAACTGTATCCTGATGGGACGTTTGGAAGCATTTGCCATGCAGAATGGTCCCTGGGAGTCTTTCCTCGACGGTGTGGGTAATGGTTTGGGATATGCCAAGATTTTGGTAATCGTAGCTTTCTTCCGCGAGCTTCTGGGTTCGGGAACGCTGCTTGGTTTCAACATCTTGAACTATGAACCTCTGCAGAAGTTGGGTTATGTGAACAACGGCTTGATGCTGATGCCGCCAATGGCACTGATTCTTTGTGCCTGTATCATCTGGTACCAGCGTGCACGCCACAAAGAATTGCAGGAAAAGTAATAATTTAAAGTAGTCGGCATTCAGTAGCCAGTAGTTAGAATCAGATACTCTGAATCACTTTTCTACTTACTACTTTCTACTTACTACTTAACTACTTATAAAGATTATGGAACATTTAATAAGTTTATTCGTCCGCTCTATCTTTGTGGACAACATGATATTCGCGTTCTTCCTCGGCATGTGTTCTTACCTTGCCGTTTCGAAGAATGTGAAGACTGCCGTGGGACTGGGTATCGCCGTAACTTTTGTGTTGGTGGTTACGCTTCCGGTCAACTATTTATTGCAGACCAAGGTGCTGGCTGCCAACGCAATCATTGAAGGCGTTGACCTCAGCTTCTTGAGTTTTATTCTTTTCATTGCCGTGATTGCAGCTATCGTTCAGTTGGTGGAAATGATCGTGGAGCGCTTCAGTCCTTCGCTTTATGCTTCACTGGGTATCTTCCTGCCGCTGATTGCTGTAAACTGTGCCATCATGGGTGCTTCTCTTTTCATGCAGCAGCGCATCACGCTGGGCGAGAGTGACCCTAAATTCATCGGTGGTATTGCTGATGCTGTCTCTTATGCGTTGGGTTCCGGTATCGGTTGGTTACTGGCTATCGTAGGCTTGGCTGCCATCCGTGAGAAAATGGCCTATTCTGACGTTCCGGCTCCGTTGAAAGGGCTGGGCATCACTTTCATCACAGTAGGTCTGATGGCAATGGCATTTATGTGTTTCTCTGGTTTGAACATCTAAAAGAAAGGAATAAAACAATGGATATGAATATGATATTAGCAAGCATTGGAGTATTCCTCGTGGTTGTCATCCTGCTTGTTGTTATCCTGTTGGTTGCCAAAAACTTCTTGGTGCCTTCAGGTAATGTAAAACTGACTATCAATGGCGACAAGGAACTGGACGTAGCTTCCGGTTCTACATTGCTGAATACGCTGTCTGTAAATGGTGTGTTCCTTTCCTCCGCGTGCGGTGGTAAAGGTTCCTGCGGACAGTGCAAGTGCCAGGTGATGGAAGGTGGAGGTGAAATCCTGCCTTCTGAGACTCCGCACTTCAGCCGTAAGCAAATACAGGATCACTGGCGTCTGGGTTGCCAGGTGAAGGTGAAAAGTGATATGGCTATCAAGGTTCCCGAAAGTGTGCTGGGCGTGAAAGAGTGGGAGTGCGAGGTTATCTCCAACAAGAATGTGGCTACATTCATCAAAGAGTTCATCGTTGCATTGCCCAAAGGCGAGCACATGGATTTCGTTCCGGGTTCTTATGCGCAGATTAAGATCCCTAAATATTCGATGGATTATGATAAGGACATCGACAAGGAACTTATCGGCAAGGAATACTTGCCTGCATGGGAGAAATTCGGTCTGCTGGGCTTGAAGTGCCGCAATGACGAAGAAACCATCCGTGCCTATTCTATGGCCAACTATCCTGCTGAGGGCGACCGCATTATGCTGACGGTACGTATCGCTACGCCTCCGTTCAAGCCGAAAGATCAGGGTCCGGGCTTCATGGATGTAATGCCGGGTATCGCTTCTTCTTATATCTTTACCTTGAAACCGGGTGACAAGGTAACCATGAGTGGCCCTTACGGAGACTTCCATCCGATATTCGACTCCAAGAAAGAGATGATGTGGGTCGGCGGTGGTGCCGGTATGGCTCCGTTGCGTGCACAGATTATGCACATGACGAAGACGCTGCATACTACAGACCGTGTAATGAATTACTTCTATGGTGCACGTGCCTTGAACGAAGTGTTCTATTTGGAAGACTTCCTGCAGATTGAAAAGGATTTCCCTAACTTCAAGTTCCATCTTGCACTGGACCGTCCCGATCCGGCAGCCGATGCGGCGGGCGTGAAATATACTCCGGGTTTCGTACACAACGTAATCTACGAGACTTACTTGAAAGACCACGAAGCTCCCGAAGACATCGAATACTACATGTGTGGTCCCGGCCCGATGTCGAAAGCTGTTGAGAAGATGCTCGACGACCTTGGTGTTCCTGCTCAGAACTTGATGTTCGACAATTTCGGAGGATAAGGACAAGAGGATTCTGTCCTTCAGTTAAAGAGAAAGGCGGCAAATGGTTTTATACCACTTGCCGCTTCTTTTTATATCCTGGAGAATGATTTTCCCGATCTCGTGAGGCAAATAGATGCCATATGTGTATCTTTGTACCTCTAACTAAAATAATGGTGTACATGGAACTTACTGATATTCTTTGCAATTTAAAGATAGAACAACTTACTCCGATGCAGAAAGCTGCTTGTGAAGCTTATCGGTCGGATAAAGATTTGGTTTTACTTTCACCCACCGGCTCCGGAAAAACCCTTGCTTTTCTGCTTCCGTTGGTACAGGCCTTAAGTCCGGATGTGCCGGGAGTACAGGCGGTAGTGCTGGTACCTTCCCGGGAACTGGCCTTGCAGATAGAAAACGTTTTCAAGGCTATGAATACGCCTTTCAAGGCTATGAGTTGCTATGGTGGACGTCCGGCAATGGAGGAACACCGGACGATGCGTGGAATAAATCCGTCGGTCATCATCGGGACGCCGGGACGAATGAATGACCATCTGAAGAAAGAAAATTTTGAGGCACGTACGGTTACGGCCTTGATAATTGACGAATTTGATAAATGCCTTGAATTCGGTTTTCATGATGAAATGTCAGAAGTCATCGGACAGTTGCCATCATTAAAGAAGCGTGTGTTGCTTTCTGCCACTGATGCTGAAGAAATCCCGCAATTTGCCGGAGTAGGCAGTATGGGTGACTCCCGGCTTTGCAAACTGGATTTTCTTGATGCCGGACCTGTTTCCGAACGTTTGAATCTGCAACGTGTCATTTCACCGGAAAAGGATAAATTGGAAACGCTTTACCGCTTGTTGTGCACCTTGGGAGATCGTTCCGCTTTGGTATTCGTTAATTACCGTGAAAGTGTGGAACGCGTTACAAGTTCTCTGAAATCAAAGAAGTTTCCCTGTGACGCTTTCCATGGAGGAATGGAACAGGCGGACCGTGAAAGGGCACTCTATAAATTCCGGAACGGTAGTTGCCCGGTACTGGTTTCTACTGACCTCGCAGCCCGCGGCCTGGATATTCCCGGCATTGACAATGTGGTGCATTATCACCTTCCTGTCAATGAGGAAGCTTTTACCCACCGGAACGGACGTACGGCACGCTGGGAGGCACGTGGCTCTTCTTTTCTGATTCTACATTCCGAAGAGCCGTTGCCAGGTTACATTCCGGAAGACACGCCCGTTTTTGAATTGCCGGAGCAAACGCCCAAACCTGCCAAATCCCGGTGGACTACCTTATATATAGGAAAAGGGAAAAAAGACAAACTGAATAAGATAGATATTGTCGGCTTTCTCTATAAGAAAGGTGGATTGGCAAAAGAAGATGTGGGGCAGGTAGATGTGAAGGAGCATTATGCCTTTGTAGCCATTCGTCGTAGTAAGTCAAACCAACTTCTTACTTTGATCCGCGGTGAAAAAATAAAAGGTATGAAGACGATTATCGAGGAGGCAAAATGAACTGTCTTATAAATATTCATTTTTCTTTCATCTTTTCTGTTGATTAAAAAGGTATGGGAGCTTATAACTTTCAGTTTGTCTTTAAATATACCTCTTGGCAACCATACATAACAGATTGGTGCATATTTCTTGTATATACCAATAAAAAGTAAGGTAAATACGGATAAAAAAAGGATTTTCATAGGGAAAGATTTGTTTTACGGAAATAATTCCGTAATTTCGCCATGTCGAAAGACGTAAATGAACGAATTTGTATAACCAAAACACACTCCAAATGAAAAAGCATAATTTCAATGCAGGACCTTCCATTCTTCCGCGTGAGGTAATTGAGAATACAGCAAAAGCCATTCTTGATTTTGAAGATTCCGGTCTTTCCTTAATGGAAATCAGTCACCGTGCTAAGAACTTCCAACCTGTGGTTGACGAAGCGGTAGCGTTGTTCAAAGAATTACTTAATATTCCCGAAGGTTATTCGGTGTTGTTCTTGGGTGGTGGTGCTAGTCTGGAATTCTGCATGGTGCCTTTCAACTTCCTTGAAAAGAAAGCTGCTTATCTGAACACTGGTGTATGGGCCAAGAAAGCGATGAAAGAAGCTAAGGGTTTCGGTGAGGTTGTAGAAGTAGCCTCCTCTGCTGAAGCCAACTATACTTATATTCCGAAGGATTATACGGTTCCGGCTGATGTGGATTATTTCCATATTACTACTAACAACACTATTTATGGTACGGAATTGAAGAATGATTTGGATGTCAATGTTCCGATGATTGCCGATATGTCTTCCGATATTTTCTCCCGTCCTATCGATGTTTCCAAATATATCTGCATTTATGGCGGTGCACAGAAGAATCTGGCTCCTTCAGGCGTGACTTTCGTTATCGTGAAGAACGATGCGGTGGGTAAGGTATCACGTTATATCCCCACTATGTTGAATTATCAGACACATATCGATGGGGGTTCTATGTTCAATACACCTCCGGTTGTTCCCATCTATGCGGCTTTGCAGACTTTGCGCTGGATTAAGGCAGAAGGTGGCGTGAAGGAAATGGAACGCCGTGCCATTGAAAAGGCGGATATGCTGTATGCGGAGATAGACCGTAACAAACTGTTTACGGGTACTGCTGCCAAGGAAGATCGTTCACGCATGAACATCTGTTTCGTAATGGCTCCCGAATATAAGGATCTTGAAGCGGACTTCTTGAAGTTTGCTACCGAAAAGGGTATGGTAGGCATCAAGGGACACCGTTCAGTCGGTGGTTTCCGTGCATCTTGCTATAACGCTATGCCGAAAGAAAGTGTGCAGGCTTTGATTGACTGCATGCAGGAATTTGAGAAACTTCATTAATAATATTTATCCACCACAGACTGCGCAGAGGGATTTCACAGATTATGTTAGATAAACATCTGTGTGTTCTGTTTAGTCTGTGGTGAGTCTTTTAATATAATACCATTTGAATCATGAAAGTATTGGTCGCAACAGACAAACCGTTTGCTAAAGTTGCAGTGGACGGTATTCGTAAGGAGATTGAAGCTGCGGGTTATGAACTCGTACTGTTGGAAAAATATGGCGAGAAAGCGAAATTGCTGGAGGCTGTGAAAGATGCCAATGCCATTATTATTCGTAGCGACATCATTGATGCCGAAGTGTTGGATGCAGCCAAAGACTTGAAAATAGTGGTACGTGCAGGTGCCGGTTACGATAATGTAGATTTGGAAGCTGCTACCGCCCACAATGTGTGTGTAATGAATACCCCGGGACAGAACTCCAATGCTGTAGCTGAGTTGGCTTTTGGCCTTATGGTGATGGCTGTCCGTAATATGTATAACGGGACTTCCGGTACGGAACTGATGGGTAAGAAACTGGGTATTCATGCTTACGGTAACGTAGGGCGTAATGTAGCCCGTATTGCCAAAGGCTTCGGCATGGAGATTTACGCATTCGATGCTTTCTGTCCGAAAGAGGTCATCGAGAAGGATGGGGTGAAGGCCGTAGGTTCTGCGGAAGAACTTTATTCTATCTGTAATGTTGTTTCCCTGCATATCCCTGCGACCGCCGAAACGAAAAATTCCATAAATCATGCTTTGGTAAATAGACTGCCGAAGGGTGGCCTGTTGGTGAACACTGCCCGCAAGGAAGTTATCAATGAAGCTGAACTTATCCAGCTGATGGAAGAGCGTGCCGACTTGAAATACATGACTGACATTATGCCTGCAGCCCATGAAACGTTTGCTGCAAAGTTTGCCGGACGCTATTTCTCTACACCGAAAAAGATGGGTGCCCAGACTGCCGAGGCCAATATCAATGCAGGTATTGCAGCAGCCAAGCAGATTGTAGGCTTCTTGAAAGACGGTTGCGAAAAGTTCCGCGTAAACAAGTAATATTTTTAGTAGGCGCGGATTACACGGATTTCACGGAGTTTTTATTCCGTACAGTTCTGTGTAATCTGCGCCTAAGTATTCCATTAAAACATCTAATTACCATGGCAATCATTAAACCTTTCAAAGGAGTCCGTCCTCCCCAAGACTTAGTAGAACAAGTAGCTTCCCGTCCGTATGATGTACTTAATTCGGAGGAAGCCCGCATAGAAGCGGAAGGCAATGAGAAATCCTTGTATCATATCATCAAACCGGAAATTGATTTTCCCGTTGGTACCGATGAACATGACGAACGTGTTTATCAGAAAGCTGCGGAAAACTTCCGTATGTTCCAGGAGAAAGGCTGGTTGGTGCAGGATGATAAAGAAAACTATTACGTCTATGCCCAAACCATGAATGGCAAGACACAATACGGCCTTGTTGTCGGTGCATACGTTCCCGATTACATGAACGGTGTCATCAAGAAGCATGAGTTGACTCGTCGTGATAAGGAAGAAGACCGCATGAAGCATGTCCGCGTGAACAACGCCAACATCGAGCCCGTATTCTTTGCTTATCCCGACAACACAGCACTGGATGCTATTATCTCCCGTTATACAGTCGGGAAACCGGTATATGACTTTATCGCTCCGGGTGATGGTTTCGGTCATACTTTCTGGGTTATAGACAAGCAGGAAGACATTGATGCCATTACCCGAGAGTTTGCCAAGATGCCCGCCCTCTACATTGCCGATGGACATCATCGCAGTGCCGCTGCTGCCTTGGTGGGTGCGGAGAAAGCCAAGCAAAACCCCAATCACCGTGGGGATGAAGAGTACAACTACTTCATGGCGGTGTGCTTTCCTGCCAACCAGTTGACTATTATTGACTATAACCGGGTGGTGAAGGACTTGAACGGTATGACTCCCGAAGAGTTTCTGGCCGCTGTGGGCAAGAATTTCATCGTGGAGGAGAAAGGTACGGACATTTATAAGCCGTCCGGATTGCATAACTTCTCCCTCTATCTGGGCGGAAAGTGGTACAGCCTTACTGCCAAACCGGGTACTTACAATGATAACGACCCCATTGGTGTGTTGGATGTAACCATCTCTTCTAATCTGATACTGGATGAAGTGCTCGGCATCAAAGACCTCCGTTCAGACAAGCGTATCGACTTTGTAGGCGGTATCCGTGGCTTGGGAGAGTTGAAGAAGCGGGTGGATAGCGGTGAGATGCAAGTGGCATTGGCGCTCTATCCCGTTTCCATGAAGCAGCTGATGGACATAGCCGATACGGGCAATATCATGCCTCCCAAGACAACTTGGTTTGAGCCGAAGTTGCGTTCAGGGTTGGTGATTCATAAACTGGACTAAATGAATTGGATATAAAATGAAACGGGGATGTCTTTGCATGAAAGGCATCCTCGTTTTTCGCTCATTGCAGAACTAAAGCTGAGTAAGAAGAAGGGTATTATGTAGAAAATGCCGGCCTTTGCTGAAAAATTAAAGATATGAAGGCATTGATTCTTAACGGCAGTCCTTGCCGTCATGGTAATATATTGAAGATGCTGAAGCTGACGGAAAGGGATGTACGGAAGTGCAAGAAAGCAGTACATAAATTATTGTAGAACATTGAAAAGTCAACATGGGTAGAAAAGAAGAATACAAATTGCAGAACGAACAGTTTCTGGAACGGCTGCGTACGGAAGAAGGAATCAATGAATTGCCTTGCGGCATATTCTATCGGGTATTGGAGGAAGGCAGGGACGGTCCGGTACCGCGTCTCAACAGTATAGTATCTGTGCATTATAAAGGCACGCTTATCAATGGACGTGAATTTGATAATTCGTGGAAACGGAATTGTCCGGAGGCTTTTCGCCTGAATGAAGTGATTGAAGGCTGGCAGATTGCCTTGCAGAGGATGCGTCCCGGAAGTCGTTGGATAATTTATATTCCATATACCATGGGGTATGGCACACGTAGCAGTGGACCTATTCCGGCGTATTCCACACTGATATTTGATGTGGAATTATTAAGTATTTCGTGACACAGTTGAACAATTTACTTTCTTGTCTTGTTCTCCTATAAGAATTTAGAAAAAAATCAATAGGTATGAATATAGATAAGAAAGAGGGGCATGGAGCCCCCATTGCATTGTTCTCGGTAAACAATGATAAGGGAACGCTTCCCGGACAACAGATTGGTCTTTATAACAATGCAGAAAAGAAGGATGTCAGTCAGGCTGTTCTGATGCTGAATCCTGATACGAACAGCATGAAAAGCAGAGGTTGATTCTCTGCTTTTTTTGTATCTTTGCGGTCACATACGGAAATCTTAAAAACGCAAAGGCAGGATGCTACGGAAAGGAGACCTCACCCAAGGAGGAATAACCGGTACTTTATTACGTTTTACCCTACCCATGATGGTAGGGTCTTTTTTGCAGCAATGCTACAACATTGCAGATACACTCATCGTGGGACAATGTATTGGCGCGGGGGCGTTGGCGGCGGTCGGCTCGGCATACACGCTGATGGTTTTCCTGATATCTGTTTTGTTGGGACTGGCGATGGGTAGCGGCACGGTCTTCTCTTTACATTATGGCGCCGGAAACCAAGTGGCCCTGCGTCGCAGCATATTCAGTTCGTTTGTACTGATAGGTATCGTGACACTGATACTGAATGTAGCCGTTTTCCTCTGGCTCGACCCTATCCTTCGGCTGTTGCAGGTTCCGCGAGACATATACGGCATGATGCGCAACTACTTGTGGATAATCTTCTGCGGTATAGTTTTCACATTCATCTATAACTTCTATGCAGCCCTGTTGCGTGCGGTGGGGGATTCCGTCACTCCGCTTTGGTTCCTGGCGGTTTCTGTCGTTCTGAATATAGCGCTCGACTTGTTTTTCATCCTGCAACTGGATTGGGACATTGAGGGTGCGGCCGTTGCCACGGTCATGGCTCAGGGAGCGGCGGCGCTGGGCATCGTTATCTACGCTTATAGACACCGTCCCGAATTGCGGTGGCGTCGCGACGACATGTGTTTTGACCGTACTTGCTTGAAGGAAATCGCTTCCTTCTCTACACTGACTTGCATTCAACAATCGGTGATGAATCTGGGAATCCTGATGATACAAGGGCTTGTCAACAGTTTTGGAACAGCGGTAATGGCTGCTTTTGCGGCAGCAGTGAAGATTGACTCTTTCGCCTATATGCCTGTGCAGGAATTCGGGAACGCCTTTTCTACCTTTATCGCACAGAACTTTGGAGCCGCACGTTACGACCGCATCCGCCGGGGTGTCCGCAGCGCATTTGTCACGGCTGTTGTCTTCTCGCTTCTTGTGTCCGTATTGGTTTTCGTCTTTGCCGAACCGTTGATGCTTGTCTTTGTCCGTCCGGACGAAGCGGAGATTATTGCGGTGGGAGTGGCGTACCTGCGTATCGAAGGTGCTTTCTACTGTGGCATCGGCATCTTGTTCCTGCTGTACGGATACTACCGGGCCATCCGTATGCCGGGCATGTCTGTTGTGCTGACCGTGCTGTCGCTGGGCACCCGTGTCGTCCTTTCCTACTGGCTTGCCTCGATGCCCGAGGTTGGGGTGACGGGTATCTGGTGGTCCATTCCTGTCGGCTGGTTGATTGCCGATGTAGTCGGTATCTGGTACTATCGGCATGTTTTAGGAGCCAGAGGGAGTTAAAGGGCACTCCCTCCCTTTACCTCCTAAAAAAGAAAATCCGGCAGATTTGCTCTGCTGTCCTCCGGATATTTTCTTGGGCAAATTGGGGGTTCATTGCTTGTTCCAGGGAGACGGGAGAGGGGGTAATGTCTGTTATAGGGAGCGGAGCCGTAACCTGTACACTCTCTTTACAGTCTGCGAAAATATAATTTTAGATGCAGATTGAGCGGTATAATGCGGATTTTTTATCATCTTTAGATAAGATAAGCTGCGTTTCAGCAGAACTTTTTCATGCAAGCATGAAAGTTCTGTCTTCAGTTTGCATTATCTTTGCAACATGAGTGAAGATACGTATAAAACCATCGTTGCCCCTTCCGAGGGCATTTACACTGAAAAGCGCAGCAAGTTCATTGCTATCGCTCTGCCGGTGCGTACAGTAGAGGAGGTGAAGGCGCATCTGGAAACTTACCAGAAGAAATACTACGATGCCCGCCACGTGTGCTATGCCTATATGCTGGGGCATGAGAGGAAAGATTTCCGTGCCAACGACAACGGAGAGCCCTCGGGCACGGCAGGCAAACCGATTCTGGGGCAAATCAACTCCAATGAACTGACGGATATCCTGGTTGTCGTTGTGCGCTATTTCGGAGGTATCAAGTTGGGGACAAGCGGGTTGATTGTAGCCTATAAGGCCGCCGCCGCCGAAGCCATTGCCGCTGCCACTGTTATCGAGAAGACCGTGGATGAGACGGTTACCTTCCTTTTTGAATATCCTTTCATGAATGATGTGATGCGGGTAGTGAAGGAGGAGGAACCGGAGATTCTGGAACAGTCGTACGATATGGATTGCCGCATGACGCTCCGCATCCGCCAGTCCATGATGCCGAAGTTGCGGGCACGGCTCGAGAAAATAGAGACATTGAGGTTTGAATAATGAAACAAATAGGATAAGAGACCCTTTAAATAGGAAAGAAGAAAATTATGGCATTTAGTGCAACAAAAAGAGAGTTAGGCGAACTCTACACCTTTTTTCGCCTGTTGGCAGAGGGAGTTGTATCACTTGGTACACCGAAAGCTGAAAAAGACGGAAAACAGAGTTGGCCCGTTGCTTTGATACAGAGAGAAGAGCATGACGGTACACGCCGTTATTATATAGAAGAGGAAGATGTACGCATTGTCAGTGGCGCAATCGGCAAGGACGGCACTTTTATACCTGGAAGCAAGGAGGAACACTGTTTTCCCCGTGAGGATTTCGGGGATGCGTCAGAGATGATTCTGCATTTGTTGAAGACGGTTTCGGGTGAAGAGGTGGAAGTGTCCGAAGGGCTGGAAGCCTTTCTGGATGCTGTCAATATCTACGATTTGGAATCCAGGACAGAGGACCGTACCGACTTTTCGGTTGCCTTCTGGCATCCCGAAGCGCCGCTGACCGGTTTCAATGTCCGTTGCCGTCTTGCCCCGATGAATCCGTTGCTGGACGGAGGGCGTACGGCTAATCTGAAGCTGGAGCAGAGTGGTGTGAAGTTTGCCGTACCCACGGTGAACAAGGTGAACGCTTTGCCGGAATCTCCTACGGAAGTGGCCGAACGCATGATGATGATTGAACGCCTGGGCGGTGTGTTGAAGTATGCCGACGTTGCCGACCGCGTGTTCCGTTGTAATTTGCTGATGATAGACCTCCATTTCCCGCGTATGTTGGTGGAGATGGTGCGTCTTATGCATTTGGACGGTATTACCCGCATCAGTGAGTTGACGGAGCGTATCAAGGAGATGAATCCCCTGAAGATAAAGGATGAATTGATAAACAAACATGGTTTCTACGAGTTCAAGATGAAGCAGTTTCTGCTGGTGCTTGCCTTGGGCATGCGTCCGGCAAAGATTTACAACGGTACCGATTCGGCTGTCGAAGGCATGTTTCTGACGAACGGTGACGGCCAGGTGCTTTGTTATCACAAATCCCGTCCCCAGGTCTTCGCAGACTTCCTTTATCAGAACACACGTTTGGAGAAAGGTGCTATAGACAAGGACAAATATGGTTTCCTGGAACGCGAGAATGGGGTCTGGTACTTCAAACTGAATGTGAAGATTGGATTGGTGAAACGATGAAATAATTAAACAAATGAACGAGACATTACAAACTATCAAGGCACGCCGCAGTGTCCGTGCCTATACGGAACAGCAGGTTTCCGCAGAAGATCTGAACCTTATTCTTGAAGCGGCTACATACGCTCCCAATGGTATGCATTTGGAGACATGGCATTTCACCGCTATTCAGAATAAGGAAGTGCTGGAAGAACTGAACGATAGAATCAAAGGTGCCTTTGCCAAGAGTGACGACCCTCATACACGGGAACGTGGACATAGCCGGACTTATTGCTGCTATTACCATGCCCCTACGCTGGTCATTGTCTCCAACGAGCCTGCCCGATGGTGGGCCGGCATGGATTGTGCCTGTGCTTTGGAGAATATTTTCCTTTCAGCCAAGTCCCTCGGCATAGGTTCCTGCTGGATAAACCAATTGGGACAAACGTGTGACGATCCTGATGTCCGTGCCTTCTTGACCAAGCTGGGCGTACCCGAAAATCATAAGGTATATGGCTGTGCAGCCTTGGGATATGCCCCTGCCGATGCCCCGGTAAAGGAGAAGAAGGTGAAGGAAGGTACGGTAACCATCATCCGTTAAGAAGAGATTCCCGCACCATTTATAAATAATAGTGTACCTACAATTACTCCCATGGCAATGCTGATGCCATGGGAGATAGAATTGATGGTTTTATAAAATAGTCTGTTACGCTTTCTTTTCATCAATCGAAGCATCCATAGCACG
>MJGMH1__coassemble_2313_pt1 | contig 17312 bp, 14 predicted proteins | sample MJGMH1__metabat2_high_PE_019 | metagenome-assembled genome bin MJGMH1
CTTTTCAAGAGTGAAATCATTTTGAAAGAAATCGCTGATATTGTAGTTTGTTCCAAAAGTGTTGTTTACGAAAGAACAATACCTCGCAATGGATAAGGAATCAAGACCTATTGCTATCAAACTCTTATTTTGAATATTTGAGACGTCTTCTGTATTGGCAAATTCCATTATCTTTTGCACAAGAAGAACATGATTATCATCTTTCAGAGTTACTTTATCATCACCAAACTTTGAAGAATTCAATGCTATTTTGCTATAGACTCTTGTACAATCACCTCTATTAATTTTCCCTAAATTACTCCTCGAAAACGAGTTTTGATCAAGGAAGATAATTTTGTAAGGAGAAATACCCTTCGATTTAACTAAAAATGAACGAATGTTGTCTTTTAAAGACTCATGCAGTTCTTTTGACACCAATATATGTTCATGAACCTCCGACAAAAGAATCAGTTTTTCTTCTGAATTAATGGTAGTAGTCATAGCTACAGAAACAAGAATTTCATCTGAAAACTCCTGTCTAACGAGTTGTTCTAGCTCGACTAAATTGTATTTCCGCCCACGTATAATTATTATGTCTTTTTTTCTACCAACAATATACAATTCACCATTTTGCATAAATCCCACATCTCCTGAATTTATCCATTTTGGGAAATCAGAATTAAAAGACTCATACTTTTCATTTTTCTTGATTTTCTGAACCATTTCGGGAGAAAGGTATCCAAGTGATAGAATTTCACCAGCGATGTATATATCGCCAACTTCTCCTTCTTTGCAGTCTAATCCGGACTTCTTATTTGCTATTCTTATCTTAGTACGGTCTTTAATTCCTCCGTTGGAAACAATTGCTTTTCCGTAAGGCTCTTTTTCTATCGTTTTATAGCGATTTGTAGAAGATTTATAGCCACTGATAACTCCACAAGTTTCTGTCATTCCATATGCAGGAATAATGGATGCCGCATTAAGCTGATAGGGTTTGAAGCATTCGATAAAATTATTCAAATCACTATGATGAGCTAATTCGCCACCACATACGATAGTTTTTAGTGAAGATAGGTCATAGGGGTAATCAGGGTTTCCTTTTTGAGTTTCCACAAGAAGTTTAAACACAAAATTTGGAAATCCCAAATGAGTAATCTGAAACTTGGGTATAAGAGTCAGAAAGTAATGTGGATACTCCATAAAAATAGATGAAGGAATAAGATACACTGGAATTCCCTGATAAACACCCATTATCATATGGATAGTCAAGCCTAAAACATGTTGTATAGGCGACCATGTCAACACCTTGGACTCTTGTGAATAGTGGAAGATTTCTGTCGCTCTCTCAATATTGCAGAAGATATTCCTGTTAGTAATTGCTACAGCCTTGGGGACATCTGTTGTTCCAGAAGAAGATAGAATACAAGCGATGTCGTTGTTGTTAGTTTTTACTTCAAATTTAAGATCGCCTGTATTATTCAAAATATCTTCTATAGCGAAGAAGTTCACACTAGTGTTTATGGTCGGATCTTTTGAGAGCTCATAAATGATGTTAGAATTAGACACAATACACTTCGCTTGTGTCATTTTTATGATACGTCTCAAGTCATTAGTAATATCTTTTCCTTTAGTATAATATACAGGAAAAGGAATCTTTCCACATTGTAGACAGCCCCAAAAAGCTTTCACACCACAGATCGATTGTTCAAACACCTGTATAACAATATTGCTTTTTGCTTCTCGATTGAGAAAAAAAGCAATTCTGCAACTTTGGCGATATAATTCTTTGTATGTAATTGTATCAACAAGCTCATACCTTTCTCCCAACAATACAAATGCGGTTTCATTTGGTCTCATTCTAGCTTGCCTATCTAAGAATGAAAAAATAGACACCTTATTTTTTTCCTGTAATCTCATCTGTAAGCTATTTAATCTGAAATTTTTGTTTTTAGGATAAGTTTTGCAATTGTTTTCAAGAGAATATTTGAAGTTCCCTCGTATATAGTTCCAATCTTGGCATCTCTATACATCTTTTCAAGAAGAGATGTTTTCATGTATCCTTCACCTCCCAATATCTCAATGCCCTTTGATGCTATATATTCAGCTGTTTCAGATGAATACAGCTTAGCCATACAAGCTATTTTAAAATATTTAATGAAATCACCATCGGACTTTAATTTAATAGCTTTTTCTAAAAGCCCTTGAGTAGCTTCAATACGTGTCGCCATTCTTGCAAGTTCAAAATGGATTCCTTGATAATTGGCTATTACTTTTCCAAATTGCTTTCTTGTCTGAGCGTACTCGTTTGCCATATGAAAAACTCCTCGTGCCAACCCTAACATTTGTGCAGCAATGCCGACTCTACCATCTGTAAGAAGTTCTAATATAATTCGTTTCCCCGATCCGACACCTCCTAATATGTTCTTTTTGGGTACAAATAAATTGTCTATTTCTATGTCACAAGTTGAAGAAGCCCTGATACCCATTTTGTCAGCGGATGGAAGAATTTTTAAGCTTTGGGCGTCATCTATGATGAATGCAGTCAGGTAAGAACAAGAGTCTTCTATTACATTTGCCAACAGGATAAATAAACCTGCCTCACGAGCATTGGTTGTCCAATGCTTTTTTCCAGAAATAATATATCCGTCACCGTGCTTACGTGCTTCACATGATAAAGAATACGCATCACTTCCAGCATGATGTTCTGTCAACGAGAATGCACCGACAACATTAGTTGCCAATTTAGGTAGATACAGTTGTTTCTGTAAATCTGTACCCCATTTATTGATAGCTCCTATGACCAAAGTATTATGAACATCAACAAACACGGCAATTCCTGGATCAACCTTTGAAATTTCTTCAATAGCTGCTATTGTATGTGTAAAAGAATACCCTAATCCTCCATATTCAATAGGAATTTCAATAGACATAATCTTAGAACGAAATAGACTTTTCACAAGACGAATGTCTATCTCCGCTTTTTTATCCATTTCTGAAACAAGGGGAAGTATTTCTTGTATCGAAAAATCGGAAATTTCTTTTGCAAACTCTGCACAACTTACACAAACAGAGCTATGACTAACTATCCTCATATCTTTCGGTATTATTTTTGATTACTATTGACAATGAAAGTGGATAAATCTCTTTTACTTCATAAGATATATTCAACTGTTTGTCAAATAACTTATATATCTCTTTACGAGTATAGCCTGCAAGAATAACAGGAACATCTCTCCAGAGACGAGATGGGATGAGATGTACCCACCAGACTCGTCTGAAATCCATAATAAAGATGATACCCCCAGGATTTAAGTAATTTTGCAAATTACCAATGATCTTGACAGGATCTTTCCAATAGTTTAACGAGAATGATGAATATATTGCATCAAACTTTTTGTTGGGGAAATTAATATCTTCTCCTTTACAATGAATGTAATCTATTCTTTTTTCCAATCCTTTTTGTTTAATGGCTTTGCGACCAAGTTTTACCATATCCGCAGAAATATCTGTTGCAACAATAGAGACATTGTTAGCTTTTTGAGCAATGATACTTGCCAATGTCGCTCCACCTGCGCCAATTTCAAGAAAATCTCCTTCTTTCTTTAATGCCAAAATTTTATCTGCAATAGATCCGTAGATTTTCTGAAATTTTTGATGATCTCTTACATAAGAATCTGCTGTAATAGTTTTTTGACCTATTAAGAATTTTCCTTGGAATGCTTCGCATTTATGAGGTTTTCGTGCCATACTTTTATAGTTTAATTGTTTTATACTATGATAAAATATACGATTATTCAATTGCAACTAAACTTGAAGGTACTCCTATGGTGGTAACAACTGGTCTTTGCGAGCATTCCCCCGTTTTGGTATTGTAAGTATAGTATCCTGTGCCTTCTTTGCACGTCATACCAAAGACTATAAAATCTTTGTATCGTGTACAAGCAAAAGCTCCCATGCTTGTGGTCAATGGAAGATCGAGTTTTTCGATGGTTTTATTCCAAAGATTGATTTTAACTGGTTGATAGTTGAAATCAAGAATTGATGATTGCATAGGGTCATTGTGTTGAGTGTAAGCAGGGATGTTAATACAAGCATATGCTATTCCACCTCCTGCATAATAGAACGGAAGGATATAGGCAGCATCAGTGTCTATACCTGTTACTTTTGTTTTGGATAATTGGAAGTAATAATCCTTATCCCATTCATCAGTTCCTTTTTTTATACGTAAGAATCCGTCTTTCAAAGGATTCATCCCATCTATGCCTATACTATAGAAGTAGATGTCTCCATGTTCGTCCTTGATAGCCGAGGAATGACGAAAAAGTCCAACAGATGCAGTTCGATTGTCTTTAATTACCTTTTCTACCGTGTTTGTTTTCAAGTCAATGATGGCTACCTCTGCTCCCGTTCCGGGCCATGAGGTGTGAGGTGAATTTTTCTGATTAAGAGAGACGTAAAGTTTTCCGTCACGGATTACATTGCATCCCGGGTCGGGATTATTGTCATTCGTTGCATATTTTGCAAGATCAATCTCATTTTTTTGCTGCATTGTTTGAGGATTGAATATGCCAATCTTCCCTCGTTTACTGAGCGATACATAGGCTGTTTCATTATTGAAGAAAGCAATTTCTCCCGGACGAGAGTCCTGCCCAAAAGTCATTGTCTGACCTTTCACCAAATGTCCTTTGGAATCTCTGGTGAATTGATGAATTTTATCGCCCCACACTCCTTCGGCAATCAATACTATATTGCCATGGACAAAGGGATAAGTACCGAAGCCGAACTCGTATGTATTTTTATTGTTGACCTCTTTCTGCGAGAGATCCGAGAATGTCCCCAAATAGTCGGTCTTTTGGTCAATCTGATTGATAAAAACAAAATGCTGCTGCACCTCTTGAGGAGTAGGCGTAGGTTCATCATTTTTGTTACAAGATGTCAGCCCTATGAAGCCGACCAGCATAGCAGAAAAAGCTATACGATTGAAAATTGTTGTATTCATCTTTTTATATTTGTTAAATTAGAAAATTCCTTTTGAGAAGACATATCTGAATTTGAGGTGAAATGTTCGTCCTGCCAATGGTTGGCGGAATTGATCCCAAACTTCTTTGTTCATTATATTATGGCATTCCAAGGCTACGGAATATTTGCTTTTGTAGGTCAACAATAGCCCCATGTCATTGACGAAACTGCGGGGAATACGTCGTTTCTGTAATTCGGTAAGTTCCCAGAAGTAGAAGAACTCCTCAGTAAATTTGCCGTCCCAGAAAGCCTTGACATACCAATTCTTAAATAATCGGTTGCTGTGATACTCCGCCCCGAAGTTGGCGAACAAATAGGGAATGTTCGGTAGTCGCAATCCTTTTGTCGGATTGGGGGCTTGGGTGCCAGGTAAATAGTTTAAGACATCACGCACATCCTGATAAGTTAGATTTCCGTAGGCATAGACCGTTGGCGATATGTCCAATTTTATTTCGGTTTCTATACCTTTAATATGTACCTTTTCTGCGTTTACATATCCAGCTGCCATGTGTTGTTTCATCAGTTTTATCATATCGCTTACCTGCATATAAAAGCTGTTCACTTCAAACTGCAATCGCGATAATCCGAGGACATCATTTTTGTCTATTAAGAACCCCAGATTGAAGTTGTGGCTTTTCTCTGGTCTCAATCCGGCTGCAGGAAAGGTGATGATACCATCACCGAATAGTTCTTGTGAATTGGGAAGGCGTATTGCCCGCTGGTAAGATGCTTTCAAGTGGAAACCTCTGAAGGGCTCGTATTTTATTGCCTCTATCCAGCCTATTTGTGAGGTCGTATTGTTCTTTTTCTTCGGAGCCTCAATCATCTCGTATGAAGTCAAATCTTCTATCTCGGAATGGAGGTGGAAATACTTTGCGGAGAGCATATTCGTCAGTTTCTTATCAAAGAGTTTTGACTCCCAAGTCAACCCCGAAATGACACTGGTCTTTTTGCTGGGAAATCCTCCGATAACAAAACCAGCATGCTGACTTGCAATGTTATCGCTCGGTTGTCGTCTGGCGTAGTTAATAAGTGTGTTCAGATTCAAACTGTGATTGGCGGACAACTTGTAATCAAAATTAATACGTTCATTGATTTCCAATCCTTTGTCATTCGAGTTGTGAGGAACATCCCCTGTTTCTCCATGTCCATTCGGACTCGGATATATGTTTCCTTCGAAATCGTGATTAACTCGTGCCGTATCCACAAAATTGTTTGTTGTATGTGAAAGGGAGAAATGGGACTCAAAGTTAAGGCGGTCGTTCAGCATTCCGCTTTTTATCAATTTGTTTTCCAACATAAACATTCCTGATTGGTTTTCGGCATGTTGTATGTTTTTTAAGATACCTTGGATTTCATTGAAACGATTGTAATACCCGAACTCGGTACTAATCTCATCGAACCAAAGTCTCGTGAAAGCAATTTTTCCCTTCAACATATACGAATGAAAATGATCATGGTCACGTCTTACCAACAGATTTTCTCTCTCGGGAACTCTGAAAGAGTAGTCATTCTTTGCAGATGTATAATAACCTCCCGCACCGAGTAGAATGCCACTCTTTGGAAAATTCTTGCGAGAGAAGACACTTACTTTGTGTGTTTGGTAAGATCCGAATTCATACGAGGCATCTAAATAATCCGTACTAAACTCTTTAGTTACGATATTGACGGCTCCCCCCAATCCATCACATCCGAAACGGGCGGGTATGATACTCTTATAGACTTCTATTCTTTCTATAATGTCTATCGGAATTTCATCAAGAGAAAAAGCCCCGTCAGAAGTACTCATTGGTATTCCGTCCCATAAAATTTGAATGCGGTTTCCTTCCAATCCATGAATAATAATTCTCGAACTGCTTCCCAAACCGCCGGTCTGTCCAACTTTCAAACCTATGGTTTTATTTAAAACGGTTTCTAACGAAATAGATCTGCCTTGAAGTTCTTTCGCATTTATTACAGAAACTGCTTCAGGCGACTCTCTGAGAACTTGTGCTTTTGTTTTTCCGAAAACCACTACTTCTGCCAACTTCGTTGATTCTGGATGTAGTTTTAAAGTATGCCGTTTCCCATCTGTAGTAATCGTGTCGTTAATCGTCTGATAATCTACATAACATACTCTGAGCACAAGTGTTTGACGGGTAGGTGTAGTTAATTTCACCACTCCTTTTCTGTCAGTGGTCGTTCCGTTCTTGTATGTTAAATCGCCTAGACATTTCCATTGAACAGCGGCAAATTCGATGTTGCCTCCATTCTCTGCGTCTATAACTTTTATTTCAGTTGTTTGAGCAAAAGAAGAGGATGAACATATCATTAAAAGAACGAAAGCCAACAACGATATAAGCAATCTTCTTCGGTCACAAAATAATGGTATCTTTTTATACATTGAAACTCCTTGTTTTTTGTAGCAAAGGTACGGAGAAACCTTGCATGATTCTACCCGTAAAAGGTAAAACTTTACCCTTATTCCGTATTAACCATTTCTTTTCTTTATAGAACGAAGATAGTCGCTTGGATTAATGTTGAATTCATTAAAGAATGCTTTTGAAAAATGACTTAAATTTGAATATCCTAATTGGTAGCCTATTTCAGAGACAGATTTAAATTCTGACGACAATAGTCTTTGTGCCATCTTCATTTTTTCATGTAATGCAAACTGTGAAATGCTATCTCCAAAAACTTGTTTGAAACATTTCTGGAGTTTAGACACGCTCATATTTGCATCTTTTGCCAATTCGCTTAACAATGGAGGAGAACTTATATTATCAATAATCTTCTCTCTGACCTTAAGTAACATCTCTATATCTGAAGGATGTAATTTTCTATTTGATTCAGGATATTGTCTTAAATTCAATTGTTTTAAATACTGATAAAATAAAAGAAGAGATTTTCCATATATTGGTAAATACCGGAGAGGATCCGTTTCAAATTCCATGCACTTTATCAGTTCTTCAGTCAATTCTAATATATGTGCATTAAAAGATTCAAATATGTAGAAAGAAGCTCTGCTTAAAAGAAGTTCTAGTATATATGTGTTACCCATATTCTCCAAGTCTTTAACAAGCTGCTCTCTATTAAAGGTTAAGGCCAAAGTTATATTCCATTTATTATTTGCGGGAATAGTCCATTTTGTATCTATCTCTGGAGAGTGCATATATATGCCATTCCGTTCTGTTTTACCTACACTAAATTTCTCATCTCCTATAAGCTGCTCAAATTTATCGATGTAAAATACAATAGGAATAAGGTTGGTATTTCTCCTTCCCAAACGATGAATGTGCATAGGTTCATAAACTTTGATTTTTGAGTACGATATGGTAAGCCATTCGCATGGGTAATATTGTTTGAAAACACCCTGCCCAAACATTACAGGCAGATGGACTTCATTATTTATTACGGTCGTAGATAATTGTTCGGCAATCATTTGCAACCAATACTTGGGAGAACTAATTGCATGAAATTCTATTGACATTGGATTTTTTTTTGCAAAGGTCGTAAAAAGCCATCGTGCATCCAATACCTAAAATCAGTGATTTTTTGCCGATAAAAACCTGTTAAGGGTATTTGTATGTCTATTAAGGGTTGGTTTATCCTTATCACAACCACTACCTTTGCCTGAAAAAACAAAAACATCAGGCAATAAAAATAATGACATTTAAGTTTCAGTTTTTTGCTCGAGTAACAAATTTATCATTGTTTTCTGGTATTTGTGTTTATGCGCAATCTCCGAATGAAACGGACTCTCTCCAGACAGAAGAAATCTCATAGGATAACCGCATTAAACTCAATGACTATCTCCGTGTTGGCATTTTCGGGGGAGAAAATGAAATACGCAATTACTACGGAGAGGGTGTCTTGAAATTAGGTGTTCCCGTCGCCATAAGTGCTTCTGCCTTTTCGGAAGTCCGTTACAGAGCCAATAGCAACAACAATCATAAGTTTGACATCCGTGAGGCTTATCTAAATCTTAATCTTGGCAAGTTTGATTTTCGTGTAGGTGAGCAAATCGTTCTTTTGGGGGGCATACAGATGGATTCAATCCAACCAACAACGTTACTCCCCCAAGATTTTCGTGCACCCCACCTGTCTTGTGACCGACTCTACTTTAAGCTGGCTCTGACTGCGAAGTGTAGCGAGATCAGTCAGTGCCAATGCTTCACTCTCATAGTCTTTACAGCCAACGGCTTTCAGAGACACGCCCTCTTTCTCTGTAAGGGCGGATATTTTCCAATAGGGTACGGAAGAGAAATCACGATTTTCTATGTACCGACGGCAGACCATAGCAAGTGTCGGGGTCTGTACCCGTCCCAAAGAATAGCCTCCCTTGCGGGCGATGGACAATGCACGACTTGCATTGATACCCATGAGCCAGTCGGCTTCGCTTCTTGCCTTGGCGGAGTAATAGAGATTGTCGTAATGGCTTCCTGGCTTAAGATTGGAAAGTCCTTTACGAATGGCTTTGTCCGTCAATGATGAAATTCAAAGACGGTCGAAAGGCTTTCTGCAACCAAGATGTTGATAGATGTAGCGAAAGATGAGTTCACCCTCACGCCCTGCATCGGTGGCTACGATGATGCGGTCTGCTTTGTCAAAACAGGAGCGTATCACTTTGAGTTGTTTGAGTGCCGCAGGATCGGATATATACCCCTTGTCCTTACGTACTTGACGTACCACTAACTGAAAAGGATTGGGACGAATGGGCAGATCTTCAGCTTTGTAGGCAGAAAAACCGTAGGCTTCAGGCATGGCAAGGGCGACGAGGTGTCCCATTACCCAAGTAACAAGGTAACTGTTGTACTCCATATATCCGTCTTGCTTACTATTTGCACCTACGATGCGGGCAATATCTCTGGCAACCGAGGGCTTCTCGGCGATAATACAAGTTGTCATAGTTGATAATAGGATTAAGGGTTACATCTTACGTCCACGGGACTTCTTCTGTTTGTTTTCGTCCTGCTTTTGCTTCTGCTCGGCAGTAGGCTGTGTCTGTCCCGTTTTGAGTGGTTCTTTCACGTTCTTGGTGGCTTCATTCTATCGTAGGACAGATCCCCTCCGTGCTTGTTTGCTATGGCATTACTGCCATTGGAGTAGTCTTGATTTGCCTTTTTGCAATCGCCTACTTCCTGCCCTATAAGCAAGTTTACTCGGGAACGGCTACCATACATGAAATAACAATCGCACCAACCGATAGTACGGATATAACCATTCTGCTTAGGTTTGAGAACAAACGCCCCGGCAATGTAAATGGACAAATGCTTTATCTGCAGGCGTCCAATGGTACGTCTGTGGGGACAGTACGAGAACTTTTTACTGTTCGTGATACTTTGGAGCGGCAAGAAACCTTGTGTCGCTTCAAGACGACGGACATCCAACCATTGGAAAATCAAACTGTAGACTTCAGATTGGTTCAATCTTCCTGCAATCTCCTTCAAAAGCTACTCGGAGACATTGGATTATAGCGCATCTATTCCTTAATCAGGTGTTTCAGTGTTGGATCTGTCTTGATGCGTTCCGTCTCTGCATCCACAAGAGAAAGCACCTCTTGTTTTACACGCTTATAGTTGGCTTCGATAGTCTCTTTGAGATTGTCGGAGCCATCTTCGTTTATGAAGTCTGCGATTATGGGGATGGGTTGGTATACTTTCATCTCGGCAGAGATCTTAGTACTATCCACAACAATCTCAGCGTGGAAGATCTTTTGTTCGATACGTTCGTCGAAGTTGTCGGATACAGCACCTACAAACATACCTTGTGTAAGGTTACTGATTTTCGATGCAGGGATAAGGCTGTCCATCTGGGTAGAGATTGAGGTGGACTTATCGTTGCGATTGATGGTCATGGACTGCCGTTGCTGAAGCACTTTGCCAAAACGCTCGGAAAGCGTCTTAGCCGTTTCTCCCACGACTTGTCCGCTAAAGACATTACCCACAGTGTTCTGTATCACCTTGCTCTCCTTATCGCCATAGTCACGGGTAAGCTGCGAGAAGTCTTGAAAGCCCAAGCAAACAGCTACCTTGTTGCTTCGTGCAGTGGCAATCAAGTTATCCAACCCACGGAAATAAATCGTCGGCAACTCGTCGATAATCACGGAGGATTTGAGTTGCTTCTTCTTGTTGATGAGCTTCACGATACGGCTGTTATACAAACCAAGTGCAGCCGAGTAGATATTCTGACGGTCGGGATTGTTCCCCACAACAAGCACTTTCGGCTCATTAGGATTGTTGATGTCAAGTGAAAAATCATCGCCCGTCATTACCCAATAGAGAGCGGGGCTTATCATACGGGACAGTGGTATCTTGGCACTGGCAATCTGACCCTGCAACTGATCTTGTGCTCCTCCTTCCCAAGCGTCCATGAAAGGTGAAAGATAGTTGGCAAGCTCGTCGTAGGAAGTGAGTATCGGGAATATCTGTGCGTAGGGACGGTTCAGAAATTCGATGGCATGGGGAAAGGTGCAATACTTTCCGTTCTCATAGATTTTCAGAAACCAAATGATGGCAGCCAGCAAGATAATCGGCGACTCCACAAAGAAATCTCCCTGCTTCTGTATCCACGAGCGATTCAAATTGAGCATGATGGTATAGGCACTCTCGTAAGCGTCCGATATATCCGTCATAAAGGCAGGATTGATAGGATTACACCGATGCGATTTCCTCGGATCGTCAAAGTTGATTACATAGAACTGTGGCTTCACCTTGTATGCATCCAAGTGATTAAGTAGGTGATTATAAGCAATCTCGGAAAGGTCGGGAAACTTATAATCGTAGATATACATGGCAAAGCCTTTCTCAATCTGCTGCTTGATGTAGTTGTTCACGATAGCGTAGGACTTACCCGACCCCGGTGTGCCAAGCACCATTGAAGCACGGAAGGGATTTACCACGTTAATCCAACCCTTGTTCCACCTTTTCTTGTAGTAAAATCGTGTGGGGAGGTTTACCGAGTATTCGTTTTCCATCAATCGTGTTTCCTGCATGAAGCTTTCATTTTCTGTGTTAAACACATCGTCCATCAGGTTGTTTTTGAGTAGTCGGCTCATCCATACGCCACCCATCAGCAGGCAGATATAGCCAACAGAAAGCGTAAATATATAGAGCGAAGCTGCACCGACCTTACCGATGGGCAATGCCAGCAGCCACCAGTTGAGGAAGAAAAAGACGAAGCCAGAGAAAAGCACCGTCCAAATCTTCGACCACGTGATTTTCTCTTCCTTCACGCCTTTCGTCCCAAGACAGGACAAGGCAAGGAATATCACACAAAATAGTTTTGTCCATAGGATGGATGAAAACAATCCTGTGGTTCGCTGAAAGTTCATCAGTATCTTGTTGATGATACCGAGCGTGAAATGCCACTGTTGAAACGCCTCGTAACAGAACCAATAACAGTTAATCAGAAGGAATATCACCGATATACCCCGCATAAAGTCCATGACTTTACCCAATGCCCTTAAATCATCTTCCTGTGCCATAATCGTATTGTTTTTGGGAAGCCTCCCCCAACCCCTCCTAAGGAGGGGAGATAGAAATGCTCGTTTGTTTAATGTTTTCTTCGTCTAAGATTTACCTTACTCTGCCTGCGGAGCTTACGCTGCCATGCCGCTTCTTTCCAATCATCGTTGCCTGTAGATGTGAATGAACTATCCACCATATCCTCGATGAGTTCATCGACGAGATTATCGCCTTCTTCCGTATTCTGTTGCGAGGGTTGAACGGTTGGCGATTGTTCCAAATGAACAGACGGACTGCCATACAGCGTTTCGTCCAAGAATGGGTTATGAACAGGATTGGAGAAATAACCACTGAATACATTGGCGGCATATCCCTTGCCCAATCGGGAGCCATTAAGCGCAATGCCCTCCTTGTCGTCAATGAAGGTAATGCCATAGATACGTCCGCTTTTGTTTTTTCGGATTACCACACGCAAGCCTTGTTCCTCCAATCGTTGTAGCAGGTCTTCCTCTGTCTTTGGAGAGGTACGCATTGTTTGTAACACCCTGTACCTTATGATTGATATCAATGGCTTGATAGCTTGTTTCGACTTCTGCATCCTGTTCTGTACGGCAGTATAGCCCACACCCCGGCCAATATCCGAGGCATGGATGGGTGTGCTTATTTTGCCTCCCTTGTCATTAGTCGGAACATAGACAAGTCCATCGTAATTCTTTCCCCGAAACTCAGTCTTTACTTCTTCTACGGCAAGGTTATATTTGCCCAAAATGGCGTTTAGTTCGCCCAAGGAGCAGAAACGATAATGTTTCAACACCATGCGAAGAATACTTGCTACCTGCTCCTTAATGTTTCCTTGGGTGGTATCAATTTTGGGCGTTTCTTCCACCGCTTTGTCAGTTATTTTTGAACTCGGTACGAGACCATATTTCCTCTCCAAGGTATCAGTAATCTTCTTGCTTCTTCGCTTTTCAAATTTGTCGTTGATTTTCTTTCCCTCACCGTTTATCCGAAGCGACACAATGTGTATATGCTCACGGGCGATGTCGTTGTGCTTGAATACGATATAGGGTTGGTTGCCATAGCCGAGTGCTTCCATATACTCTCTTGCAATCTGCATGAGTGTTTCATCAGAGAGTTTCTCGTCTAGGTGCGGATTGAGCGAACAGTGGAACACCGTTTTCTTGGTACGGCAGTTCTTCGGTATCAATGCCTCCATATCAGCAAGCACGTCCTCCATCGTATAACGTCCTTCCTTGCTCTGATACAATTCAGCGGTAAGAAGAATACTCGCTTCTCCTTTTTCCACCTTTTTGAAGTTGTAGCCGAGTGCACCTCCAAGGTTCTCTGTGGCAGAAATCTTCGCTATCATCTTTCTAACTAAATTCTCAATACTTCTTCTTTCTATAATCAATAGTTAGATTGATAGCCTGCTCTTGCAAGGCAATGATTTGAGCCGACAATTTCTCCAACTTCTCAAGCATAATCCGTGCAGTCTTTATGCTGTGATAGCTGTTGATAGCCCGCACGGACTGGTTATAGAGCACGCCAATCTTATGGATTTGTGCCGTCAGTTCGGATAGCTTTCGGTAGTATTCTACAGCGGATTTATCCACCGTGATGACCTTAAAACTCTCTCCAAGAATACGCCCACGCACAAAATCCGACTTCGTCTCTGCTCCCGAACGTTGAAACAAGTCAATCGCTCTTTGCTGGTCTTTGGAGTTGGGAAGACGGGTATCCCATCTGTCCCATCGTTCAATCTTATCATTCACTGTCTTTCCTTTTTGTAATTACGACTTTGGAGTAATTCTCCCCCCTTCGGGGCAAGGGTCTTTGTCGGCAGAAACGGAGTTTGTCGGACAAAGACACACCTTGCCAATATCAAGAACTGATACGTTTGAAGTATCCACCCTTGTGGGGTGTCTGCTTCGGGATATTACCTCCATGTATTATTCTCGCCTGCAAAGTTACGGCGGATTTTCAAATATCTCATTATCAGTGATATTCACTCTTTTTCCTCGCATTTCCCTGCACTTCATCGGTGTCATATAATCAGCCAAAATATCATTTATTTTGCAGTCAGAACGAGCGAACAATGGCATGATGATACAAGTAAAAGATACATCGTATTACCGTTGGCTTACACTAAAGATGATAAGAAGGAACGAAACATATTCATAACAATTTGTTGTCATGACAAACTATTGTCAGTACAACAGATAGCAAGAACTATAAATCGTCCTTTCAGACTATCGCACGAACCATACGCAGCCAGAACAAACTGTCTGCTGATACTTCTCAAGAATGAGAGAACGTCCAAACATCAAATAGACAAGTAATATGAACTAAGAAATTATCATTATGGAGAACAAACAACAACGCCCCATCTTTCTGGGGTTCTCCTCGCAAAAGGGAGGAGTCGGAAAAAGCACGCTTGCCGAAATCGTAAGCAGCATATTGTACTACGAACAGAGCATCAACCTCTTCGTGGTGGACTGCGACCTGTCTCAGGATTCCTTTTACAAGCTGAGAGAACGTGAGAAGAGTGTCATTCAGGGAAGCGAGGAGCTTTCCAAGTCTATGCAGGCATTCTTTCAGCACCTCGGAAAAAAGGCATACAGAATTTACAAGTCCAGCCCAAAAGAAGCCGTCAAGACAGCACAAAGTAAGATTGACGCTATCAGCAATGAGAAGTACCAGTTGGTTGTGTTCGACTTTCCCGGTCATGCAGGAACAACGGAGCTGATGGAACTGTCCCTTCAGATGGACTATATCCTGTCTCCACTTGAAGCCGACATACAGTCGCTCGTCTCCTGCATGGCATACGCCAAGACTATCACGGACATTGGTGTCTCAATGTCCGACTCACGGATAAAGGACATTATCCTGTTCTGGAACAAGGTGGACAGAAGGGTGAGGAACATCATCATTGACGAATACACAAAACTTATCCAAGGATACGAACTCACACTCCTGCCCAGCTATGTATATGCCACGCACCGCTTCTCCCACGAACTTTCCACATACGGGCTGCGTGGTGTGTTCCGTTCCACCTATCAGCCTCCTGCAAAGGGACTGCGAACGGGTACAGGGCTGGATGAAGTCGTCTCCGAGATAATTCAACGACTCAAACTAAAAACGAAAACAGAACATGGCAACGATTGAGGAAAGAAAACAGCAACTGGAAAAGAAGCTTAAGAAAATGGCAGAGGACAATGTAGTGGTGAAACCTGTCACGTTCCCCAACCCCTTCGATCCATCCGAGGACATCGAGCCTTCCCTCGCAACATCACGAGAGGAAGACAAAGGTTCGGAAGAAATGAAGACGGCAAAAGAAGAACGAACAGACGAAACAGGAGGAGAGGAAATCGGGAACACGGAACCGAAAAGAGAAAGAAAACCGAGAATAGAAAAACCTGGCAGGTCGTCCCTTTCCATAGAGGAATACCGTTCCCTATACTTTCATCCCGTACGTTCGCAAATGCGGACGGCTTTCTCCATCAATTTGGAGACATTACAGAACCTGCGCAATGTGTTGCAGGACTTGGGGGAGCGTGTTTCCATAGCCGCATATATAGACAACATTCTTAGGGAACACCTGCGTGAACATTTGGAATTGCTCAACAGTGCGGCAGCAAAGCAAAGACGTAAGACCACAATAACACTATGATGGAAACAATACTTTTCAGTTTTATACTGGTACTCATCATCATTTGGATGATGCTTGGTATCCTGTATTTCTATATGCGGTATGTATCTCCGTATGACTTCATTATCAAGAAAAAAGGAAAGAGCGATGAAGATAGCAAGAAGAAAGAAGCAACGAAGAAAAAAGACGGACAGAAAGGAAAAGGAACAATAGAGCAAGCCGAGTTTGTACTGATTGGAAAAAGCCGTTCCACTTCCCCGATTATCCCACAAATTCCCTCTGTTTCATCATCTGAAAATTCGGAGCAGAATAATAATAATTTTGCACCGCAGAACTCCGAAAAGAAGGAAGAAATGAAAGAGGACAACGAAATGGACGTTGATTTCGAGATGGAGAGAGTGGACGAAGATGAGATTGTCCGTGAGGAATTAAACCTATCCATCGAGTCCTCATCGGGCGAAGCCGAAATTTCGGAGCAGTCCGTCCTCGCACGTGACTTAGTCCGCCTGCAAAAGTGGGCAAAGAACAGTAAGGAGGCTGATGAGGAAGAAGTCAAAGAGACAGTTCGGCAGCTTCAAGACTCTGAGCTATTGGATAAGTACAAGGAGAACATCGCCAAGATGCAGGGAGAACAGTCTGCACTGTTGGAGAAAATCCGTAAGGCGGAAGAAAAGGAAGATCAGAGTGCTCAACCAGCAATGCCTTCATCACAAAACCCAACACCTCCTGTTTTTGGCATATCTGACACAGCAGTGGGCGATGCTGACGATAGACCGCTGTCCTATTATCTGTAAAAATGGTTTCTTGATTTTCATATTTCGGAGGAATGCAGGGGTTGCTCAAAAGTAAAATAATCAGCCAATATCTATCATACGATAAAACCGAGCCACCCCTGACACCTCCACAAGAAGACAATTCGTTTAACAACTTAAAATAAACAGCAAAATGAACAACAAAAAAATCACAATGATGCTGTTCCTGACGGCACTGACCACCGCAGGAGCGTATGCACAGGGAAATGGTATGGCAGGTATCAACGAAGCCACGAAGATGGTAACGTCCTACTTCGACCCGGGTACGAAACTCATCTATGCCATCGGTGCCGTAGTGGGTCTTATCGGAGGAATAAAAGTATACAACAAGTTCGTGCGACGTGAAGTTGCGTAAGTGATTGTGTAACATTTAGATTACACCTCCAGTTCCGTCTGGAGTAGCCTACG
>MJGMH1__coassemble_2336_pt1 | contig 16662 bp, 15 predicted proteins | sample MJGMH1__metabat2_high_PE_019 | metagenome-assembled genome bin MJGMH1
CATCCTACGGAAGTCCCTGCCGCTACCCGTGCGGGGAATGAAGAGGCAGGGGAAATTGCGATGAAAGATAAAGCACCGGCAATGGAAAAGGCGGCTGCGACGGAGAAAGTGACAGCAGCAGAGGAAACCGGCGCCGTGGAAAAAAGCGGCCATACTCTCGCCCTTCGTGCCAACCTGCTGCGCTGGGCAACGCTCACTCCCGACCTCGGTATCGAATGGCGCATCAACCGCCACGTGGGTATCCTCGTAAACGGCTCGTGGACGTCGTGGTCATGGAGCGACAAAGACAGAAGATATTCCCTCTGGAAGGTATCGCCCGAAGTGCGCTATTATATAGGAAAGGAAAACCGGGGTTACCTCGGTGTCATGTACCACATCGGAGAGTTCAACTGCAAGCTCGGAGCTACAGGCAGGCAGGGCGACTATCAGGGTGGCGGCATCACGGGCGGTTATCTGCTGGAGCTGAACCGGGCACTAAGTCTGGATTTCCATGCGGGCATCGGCTATACCCGTGCCGAATATGACAAGTACAAGATGACGGACGGCGTCCGGGTGCGCGAAGGCAGTGACAGCAAGGACTACCTGGGCATCAACCAGCTCGGCGTCACACTGGTATGGAAACTTAATCAATGATAAAAAATACCGTTCACATGGACAGAATGACTATCCGCACGGACAAACGTGCAATTCCAATCATAAAATGGACCATCGCCGGCAAGTTGCTGACCTTTGCACTCGCCACCCTGCAACTGACCGGCTGCGTGAAGGACGACCTGTATAACACCCCGCATCCCGACAAGGGAGCGGTACGGGTAACCACCGACTGGTCGGGAGCCTCTTCGGACGCCGTGCCGCCGCAGAGTTATACGCTGCGTATCGGCACGCGGGAACAGACGGCCGGCGGAACGGACAACGCTTTCAACGCCTTGTTTGAACCCGGCCGGCAAGACCTGCTGGTTTACCACCAGGCCGAAGGCATCACCCTCACCGGCCATACCGCCACCGTAAATACGCTGGCTGACGGCACGCTGGAACCAACACCCGGCTACCTGTTTTCGGGAGCGGAGGAACTGGAAATCGTGAAGGACGACACCCTACAGGTGACCGTGAAGATGGAGCAGCGCATCCGTAGCCTGACCCTGGCACTGAAGCTGAACCCCGGCGACGAAGAGCGCATCACTGCGACCTCCGCCACCCTGACAGGCATCGCTTCCGCCATCGATTTAAGGGACGGAGCGATTACCGCCGCCGAAGGAAAGGCAGTCGTGCTCGATTTTGCCCCCGGTACGGACGCCGGAAGGATGCGTGCAGGAGGACAACCGGTATTGTCCGCCACCCAACGCCTGCTGGGTGCCATGCCCGGTGAAAAGCAGATACTGACGCTTGCCATCACCTTGCCCGACGGATATGTGCACACCCTTACAAGCGATCTGACCGAAGCCTTGAAGAACTTCGGTGAAGCCGATATGGAACCGCTGGAACTGGACGCCACGCTCAAATTGCCCGTGGAAGCCGGAATGGACGCAACCATCACGGACTGGAAAGAGGTGGATAACGGACATATCGACATACACTAAGAATATTGAATTAAAATAATAAAAGACAGAATGAAAAAGCAAGCATTATTGGTTTTTGCCGTCGCAGCATTGCTGCCCGGTTGCAGTAACGACACGGATACGGACACCGGGAATGACACACGCGTATCCCTCCAGGTGAGCGGTGGCATCAGCATACAGACCCGTGCGCAAGACAAGGACTGGAACAAAGGGGATGCCATCGGCATCTATATGGTGGATGCCGGAAGCATGGACATTGCCGAAGGGGCGGAGAACCGCCGGTATATCACCGCCGAAGGAGACGGAAAGTTCAGTCCCGCCCCCGACAATACGGTCTATTTCCCCGTGGATGGTTCCGCAACGGATTTCCTCGCCTACTACCCGTTTGAAGCGGCGTTGACGGACGGCGCCCTTTCGGTGGATGCCGGCAGCCAGACCGACCAGGCGGCCATCGACCTGATGACCGCTAAAACAGTAAGTACGGCAGACGAACCTTTGGATAAAAATCACAGCAAGGTCTCCCTGGCCTTCACTCACCGCCTGACCAAGCTCAGCCTGACCATTGCCGCCGGAAACGGCATGGCCGCCGAAGACCTCGCCGGGCTGGAAGTGGAAATCACCAACCAGCGTGCGAAGGGGAGTTACAGTCCGCTGTCCGAGACTTTCAGCGTGGCTTCGGAACCGGTGCAAACCATTGCCCTGAACACAGCGGCATCCGGCACTTCCGCCGTGGCCATCCTGCTTCCCACTACCGGACCGGAAGGCATCAACCCCATCGTGGCGGGCAGGCAACTCGTCTTCACGCTTGCCGGAACCGGAGAGGTATTCAGATGGGATATACCGGACAGCAAATCCTTCAAGCAAGGAGACAAAAACATCTATGACATTACCATCAATCGCACAAGCCTTGATGTAACAGCCACCATCGTTGACTGGAACGAAGGCAATGAAGGCGGTGAACCCGGCAGTGCCGAATAAACAATGAAGTGAAATCATAATTCAACAGAAAATGAAAAAATATCCGATTATGGCCGTCGCGGCACTTACGTTTGCCGCATGCAGCAACAACGAGAACGAACTGACAGGTACAGACGGGCAGCCTGTGCCCGTAGAGTTCACCGCCTCCGTGGGAGTGACGGAAACCCGGGCGGTTGACCAGACCTGGTCGCCGGCGGATGCCATCGGCATCTTTATGGTGAAAGCCGGACAAACATTCCTGCCGGAGCAGATCAGCGAGGGAGCGGAAAATATCCGCTACGTGGTGGATGCCGGGAAAACAAATGGTTTCAAAGCCGACGGAAGCACCATCTACTATCCGATGGATGACAGCGAGGTGGATTTTTATGCCTACTATCCGCAGGGAAGCGTCACAAAAGAGGAAACGACAGCGCATTACCTCTATGCTGTCAATGTAGCCACGCAGACCGACCAGGAAGCCCTCGACCTGATGTATTCCGATAATGTAAAAGGAAAGAAGAAAACGGATAAAGCCGCGGCACTCACCTTCAAGCATCAGCTTTGCAAAATAGTGCTTACCGTAGAGCCGGGCGAAGGGGTCAGCGACAGCGACCTGGATGGACTGACGGTGAAGGTAAACGGACAGAAGACCACCGCCACATTCGATCTCACCTCCGGAGTGCTGAAGGACGATGCCGCCGCCGCAGACATTACCCTCTACAAGCAGGCTGACGCATACGTTTACGAAGCGATTCTGCTTCCCGCCGCCGCTTCACGCACCTTTGAGTTCGACCTGAACAACGGGCACGATGCACCTTTCATCTGGGATATGAACAAGGAACTGGCAGGTGGAAGCAAGTACACCTATACCGTACGGTTGAACCGTACCGGAGTGGAAGTAACCGGACAGATTGAGGCATGGAATCCGGAAGGGGGCAATACCGTGGATGCCAACTAAAAAATAAACAATGATATAAACGAATGAATCCTTAGAAATTATGAAAGTGAAATTTTTTATGATTGCAACCGTAGCCACGATGCTGGCCGCTTGCAGCAACGATGAAAATGAGATAAACAACGGCCCGGTGGAAGCACGGGTTACAGCAGGGCTGGGCGCGGTGACGCGTGCCGTAAACACGGACGACACATGGACCAAGAACGATGAAATAGGCGTGATGGTTACTAAAGTAGAACAATCCGGCGGCAGCGGTACTGTCAGTGGCATGGTTGACCGCTACAAGAATGTGAAATACACGACAAAGCAAGGTGGCAGTCCCGCTGCGTTTGAGGCGGAAACAGGTCTGGGTATCTTCTTTCAGGATGCCACTGAAACAGTGACCTTTGCCGCTTATTATCCTTATGCGACAAGTGCCGGTGCGAGCACCTTGCCCGGTGCCATTGCAGTCAATACTAAGGACAACAATACCGATGCCAATCAGGCAAAGATTGATTTCCTGTTTGCCTGCGGAGCAGCGGCTTCCAAAATCAATCCGGCAGTGGAGTTCAAGGATAACAGCGGCGGTACTGATTGCCGGTTCAAGCACAAAATGGCACAACTGAAACTGGTCATTGTAGGCTCAACTGCCGATGGCTTTACCGAAGAGGAAGCTAAAGCTGTCTGTGACGATGCCAGCACCTATAAGTTGGGCGGACTGATACACGACGGTACATTTACTTTGGCTGTATCAGGCGGAGTAGCTACCGGAACGGCGGCAACTACAGGAACAGCCACTGTTAGCGGTTGGGATATCACCGAATGCGTGAAAGAAGATAAGGGAAACGAATACAAACGTACCTATACGCTCGTCCTTCTGCCTCAGAACTGTTCAGGTTCGGCTTTGAATTTCCAAGCTACCATAGGGGGACAAACCTATAAGAACAGTACTAATATCAATCCCAATCTGGAAGCCGGTAATACCTATACCTACACTATTACCGCCAAGAAGAAAGGTCTGGAAGTCAGCGGATGCACCATTGGAAAATGGACCGACGGTGGCACCGGCAGCGGTGACGCAACCATGTAATCCCTCGTCGGCGACAAGAACGAGAATCCGTTGGGATAAGCCTGTATAAGGCAAGCAAGGCCGGAGGTGTAATCCCTTCTCTTAGAGAACCATTACCGAGATTCAGCGGGTAGTGCTTTAAAGACAACAACAGCCACCGCCGGGCGCTAAAGCGTCAAACCCGGAGGCGTACCTTACAGAGGTGACGACCGGCGGTTTCGCAACCGTCGGTGGCACAAGAAGAAAGTAAACGATAAAAAAATAACAGCGATGAAAATAAAACAACTATTTACCTACTGCCTGCTGGCAAGCACTTTTCTGCTTGCTTCATGCGATAACGAGACATTGCCGGACGGCGACGGAGCGGGAACTCCTCCGCTCGAAGGGATGTATCCGCTGACGTTCACCGCCACGCAGAATAATAGCGGAGGTGTGCAGACACGCGTGTCGGAAAAACCGGATGGCAACAGCCAATGGAGCGAAGGTGATGTAATCGGAGTGCGCATCGGTGCAGATACCCGGACAGGCAGCTACACGCTGAATGCTGACGGAAAAATCAAAAACACCAATACTCCCGTTTATTGGCTGAGCACCGAAGAGCAAACGGTGACGGGCTGGTATCCCGTCTCTACTACTGTTAATCTTTCCGACCAAAGCCAAGGGTTAGCGTATGTGCTGAAAGGTACGGCTAGGGGTAGCTATAACAGTAATCCGACCTTAGCTTTCACTCATCAACTGGCAAAAGTACGGGTGAAGTTGCAAGGCGTGGGAGCAAGCAAAGTGACCGCCGTCAAAGTGAAAGGCTACACTTCCTGCACTCACAGCGAGGGAAATGTGACGGAGGGAACGACGCAAGATTATATTTTAACTATGAAGAATGGCAAATATTATGAGGCCAATCTTGTACCACAGAATATAGAAGCTTCGACTTTCATCCAACTGACCTCAGCGGAAAAAACAACCATCATCCCAATAACCGGCGGCATTACTCAATTGAATGCAGGTACGATACACACCATAACGTTAACGGTCTATACACCCGAAGTAGATTTGTCAGAGCAAACGGAAGATTTTACAGTTCGCGGAGAAGTAACCATTAAAGGGGATGGAAAGACACCATTTACTCATAATATAACCATATCTGGTGACGGTACGAAAGTTACCTTGGAAAATATAAAAGTAGAAGAAAATCAGATAGACGTCAAAGGTAATGCTACAATCATATTGTCCGGGAACAATTCAGTAAAAAGAACGAATACCAAGTGGGCAGCCATTGTTATTGCAGAAGGTAAAACATTGACCATTAATGGGGGGGATACTGATGTACTAGACCTTAAAGGGAATGGGCTTAACAATGAGGGTTGTTTATCCGGAAAAGGTAATATTATCATAAATGGAGGTCAAATCACCGCGGATGCACGCGGTATGAATGGGGCAGGGATAGGTTCTGGCGTTTATTATAGAAAATTTGGTGATATTACAATTAACGGAGGCATTGTTACAGCCTTTGGAGGACATAATTCTGCCGGTATAGGCAGTGGTGATTATCATGCTAGTTGTGGAGATATCACCATTAACGGAGGAACGATAAATGCTACTGGAGGTAATGATGGTGCTTGGCCGGGTATCGGTCCTGGAGCGAGCGGGAGCACTTGCGGGACAATTACCATTGCCTCAGGGGCAAATGTAACAGATAACGGAAAGCCCAGAACAAAGTGAACTATCGGGAGCCAGTTTCCCGTCCCGTCGGATTTGTAATCAGACGGATATAAGCATAAGGATTTTTAAATCCGGCAAAAGGGAAAGAACAATGGGTAGTATAAACAAATAAACAGAGACGCAATGAAAGTATTAATTGACAATGGTCACGGAGCAGAAACTTCTCTATAAATAACATAGCGTTTTTAATATAGATAAGGTTTTTAAAGTTTTTATGTCTATGCATCCTTTGGGTTTCAAATAAATCGCTACATTTGCACTTTAATAATCAAATGATAGCAATATCAATCGTCAATCGTTAATAGTAAATTATCTCATGCCAACAATATCCATTCGCGGAGTAGAGATGCCTGCATCTCCTATCAGAAAGCTTGCCCCTTTGGCAGATGCTGCCAAACAAAGAGGCGTACATGTATTTCACCTGAATATCGGCCAACCCGACCTGCCTACACCGCAAGTCGCGATTGATGCGATACGCAATATAGACCGGAAAGTGTTGGAATATAGTCCCAGTGCAGGATACCGCAGCTACCGCGAGAAATTGGTGGGCTACTATCAGAAATATAATATCAATCTGACGGCTGATGACATCATCATAACTTCCGGCGGTTCGGAAGCGGTGTTGTTTTCGTTTCTTGCCTGCCTGAATCCGGGTGATGAGATTATTGTTCCCGAACCGGCCTATGCCAACTATATGGCGTTTGCCATTTCTGCCGGAGCAAAGATACGTACGATTGCCACCACCATTGAAGAAGGTTTCTCATTGCCTAAGGTGGAAAAGTTCGAAGAGCTGATAAACGAACGCACCCGTGCCATTTTGATTTGCAATCCCAACAATCCTACCGGTTATCTTTATACCCGTCGTGAGATGAACCAGATTCGCGACCTTGTGAAGAAGTATGATCTGTTCCTGTTCTCGGATGAAGTGTATCGTGAATTCATATACACGGGTTCTCCCTATATCTCAGCCTGCCATTTGGAGGGTATTGAGAATAATGTGGTATTGATTGATTCCGTGTCCAAGCGTTATTCGGAATGCGGTATCCGTATCGGTGCGCTGATAACGAAAAACAAAGAGATACGCGATGCCGTAATGAAGTTCTGCCAGGCGCGCCTCAGTCCTCCTTTAATCGGCCAGATTGCTGCCGAGGCTTCTTTGGATGCCGGTGAAGACTATTTGCGTGATACGTACGATGAATATGTGGAGCGCCGTAAATGCCTGATTGATGGTTTGAACCGTATTCCCGGTGTCTATTCGCCCATCCCGATGGGGGCTTTCTATACGATGGCCAAGTTGCCGGTAGATGATTCGGACAAGTTCTGCGCATGGTGCCTTTCTGAATTTGAATACGAAGGCCAGACGGTCTTTATGGCTCCTGCCTCCGGCTTCTATACAACACCCGGCTCCGGGCGTAACGAAGTCCGTATAGCATACGTGCTGAAGAAGGACGATTTGAACCGTGCTCTTTTGGTACTTCAGAAAGCATTGGAGGCGTATCCGGGACGTACGGAATAATGAATATGGACTTATCCCGCTTTATAGCCCTTCGTATCTATCGCAACTCGGAGCCGGGCAAGCAGGTTTCCCGGCCTGCCGTGCTCATCGCCATGATTGGCATTGCCATCGGACTGGCGGTGATGATTATTGCTGTGTCCGTAATTGTCGGGTTCAAGAGCGAGGTGCGTGAGAAGGTGGTAGGTTTCGGAGCGCATATCCAGGTAAGCAACCTGGATGCCGTACGTTCATACGAAACTCGTCCGGTTGTGGTGGGAGACAGTATGCTGACGGCTCTGTCCGCCTATCCGGAGGTAAAGCATGTACAGCGGTACTCCACCAAACCGGGCATGATAAAGACTTCGGACGCTTTTCAGGGAATAGTGCTGAAAGGTGTCGGGCCGGAATATGACAGGGCGTTCTTTTGCCGTCATCTGGTGGAGGGTGACATTCCGCAGTTCAGTGATTCGGCTTCTTCCAACCGGGTAGTAATTTCTAAATCCCTTGCCGGTAAGCTGAAACTGAAACTTGGAGACAAGATCGACACTTATTACATACAGGAGGATGTACGCGCCCGTCGCCTGGTAATTGCAGGGATTTACCAGACTAACTTTTCCGAATATGACAACCTTTTCCTGTTGACCGATTTGAATATGGTGAACCGTCTGAATAAGTGGGAACCGGATCAGGTGAGCGGTGTGGAACTGGAATTGCGCGATTACGGCACACTGGAGGAAACCACTTACCGGATAGCTGCCGATACGGATGAACGGCCCGACCGGAACGGGGCTGAATATTGTGTCCGTAACGTGGAACAGCTTAATCCTCAGATATTCGCCTGGCTGGGCATTCTGGATGTGAATATCTGGGTAATCCTTATTCTGATGATTGGAGTAGCCGGCTTTACCATGGTTTCCGGTTTACTGATCATTATCATCGAACGTACCTCCATGATCGGTGTATTGAAGTCCTTGGGTGCCGATAATTTTACCATCCGCAAAGTTTTCCTGTGGTTTTCAGTTTTTCTGATAGGGAAGGGAATGCTATGGGGCAATGTTATCGGCCTTGCATTCTATTTCGTACAACACTGGTTCGGTTTGTTCAAGCTTGATCCGGAAACATATTATATGGATACGGTTCCCGTGTCCTTTAATATCTGGCTGTTCCTGTTGCTGAATGCGGGTACTTTGCTGGCATCGGTTCTTATGCTGCTTGGCCCTTCTTACCTTATTACGCGCATCAGCCCGGCAACTTCCATCCGTTACGAGTAATCTTTTATTTTCTCAGAAAATCGCTTTTCTTGCGGAACAGGCAATACAGTTTCCAACGTAGAGACTGTACCGGTTGCAGCATGTCGAATACCGGCAACGTAAAGTAATACCTTCGTTTCTCCTCCAGATCTTTGGCAGTATGGTTGATGATGACGGCTTGTGTGGCAAAACGTAACAGGAAGAGCAGAAACGCGATGCCTGCTGACAGCCAATGGAAATTCAGGATGCCGATGACGAGAGTTGCCGTCCATGTACCGTAAAAAGCCAGGCGTGTCAAGGTTTCCAATCCTGCCAGCCAACGTTGTGCTCCATGATACAGTCTTGAGGTAGAAGCGTAGCTGATCTTTTCTTCTCTCCAGTCTTTGGCGCGTACAACAGGTTGTACACGTACAATGGCATTCACATCGGTTTCTACCCTTGTGTTTTCCGGGGTGGCTACATGGTTGATGAACAGGTCGTCGTCTCCCCGTTGCAGATTAAGATGGGCGGAGAATCCTTTGTGCTGATAGAACAGTTCCTTGCGGTAAGCAAGATTGCGTCCGATACCCATATAAGGGCTGCCGGCCAAAGCAAATCCCAAGTAGCGCATGGAGGTAAACAGGTTGTCGAAACATACCCGTTTATGCAGCCAGCCTTTGCCGCGTTCGTAACCACTGTAGCCCAGTACCACCTGGGTGCGGGAGGTGAAATTGCGTGCCATCAGCCGGAGCCATTGGTTGCTTTGCGGCAGGCATTTGGCATCCGTAAAGACCAGCCAGTCATGCTTGCTTGCCTTGATACCAAGGGTGATAGCCAATTTTTTCCGGCTGATATAGCGGGAAGAACCGGGCACAAAGCTATGATAGAGGTGGGGATATTTTTCTTCCAGCAAAGTCAGGTAATCTTCGCTTTCATCTGTATCGCCGTCATTAATGACTATCACTTCAAACTGCGGATAATCCTGTTCCAGCACGGCACTTAGGTTGCGGCGCAGATTCTCGGATTCCTCGCGGGCGCAGATGATGACCGATATGGGCGGCAACTCCTGTGTGAAGTGCGTATCACCCCGTTTGGTGGCACGGCTACGCATGTGGATACGGTTGTAAAGACAAAAGTAGTAGAGGACTTGAGTGATGAAAAGAATGCCTGTCGCAACAAGCAGTATTTTTTCAGTGTGGTCAAATGTAAATGCTTCCATGTGTCGTAAGACGTTTTATGCGTCGCAAAGGTACTAAATTTCGTTACAAGAAATACTGGGACTTGCGTTTTTTTGACTTTCTCCCTGTCAGATCTCCGGCACCACCTCGAACTTTGTGTCCGGAAAATGCTTTGCCAGGTAATTTTTGATGTATTGCATCGTGTCTTCCTGAATGGTCTTGTCTTCCACGGTGGGATAGAGATTATACAATACCGTATCCAGCCTGATGCCTCTGTTTTTGATGGCTTCCAGGCTCAGCAGGGTATGGTTGATGCTGCCCAGCTTGCCGGAAGTTACAAAGAGAAGCGGATATTGCTTTTCTGCTATATAGTCTATTGTCAGATATTCCTCTGTCAAAGGTACCATGAGACCGCCGGCACCTTCTACAAGAACGATGTCGTAGCGGCGGGCAAGTTCCAGGGTTGCCCGTTCTATCTTATTGAAATCAATGGGGCGCCGGTCTATGCGGGCGGCAAGGTGTGGAGAGCAGGGATAAGAAAATATTTCGGGCATGGTAAGTCCTTCGCGGTCTTCGGGCAGGTAACCTGTCTCCATGATGCGGCGGTGAAGGTCGATGTCTTCGGAGTGGCCTACATTTCCGGTCTGTATGAATTTCTGCGTGATGACGCGTTTGCCGTTTTGGGCAAGTTGACGGGCATACCAGGCAGTACAATAACTTTTTCCGGCATCGGTATCAATGCCGCTGATGAAGTAAATCTGAGATTCCATTGTCTTATATTCCATTGTTGTTATTTGTTTTAGTTCCTTTTTGAATTTTCTCTTGCGATAAGTTTTTATACTCTTGCCCTATTTATTCCTTTATCTTATTTTCTCAAAGAAAGATGAAGTGGGATTTAAACCGTTTTCTTGTTTTTGGCGATGATATAAATAGGGTGATAAGTCAGCGTCACGTTCCCGTCTGCATCGGTGAACTGCCGGATATACTCCTCACAGAACCTTTGCAGCCGTCCGCGTGTCCATATCCTCTTTTCGGTGCCTGTCACTCCGGTTTGTTTCAGATGTTTCAAGACGGCTTGCGGCGTGGTGAAGGAGAGGGATACAATCTCCTCTTCGGCATGAAGTACGTCGAAGTGGGGAGCCAACAGTTGTTGAAGGCGCTTGGCGGGCAGATAGTCCAGTCCGTGTCCGGTCAGACGGCGGATTTGATGCATGTTCTCTGTCCCGAAAGTGCTGAAGGCGAGGATACCGTCCTTTGCCAGTGCATGGTGGCAACGGAGAAAGAAAGCTTCCGGATCATTGAACCATTGCAGGGTGGAACAGGAAGTTATCAAGTCCGTGTATTCGGGGAAGTCAAGGCTCTCTGCATCTCCCGGCAGAAAACGGACTTCAGTCTCCGTGCTGCCCTCCTTTCGGGGGATGGCTTGTGTGGAACAGAGCTCTCCGACGCACTCCTCCATTTCCCGGCAAAGGTCGTTCAGCAATAAAGTGTCGGGTTGCAGCGTCTGTAGCAGGATACGGGAATAACTGCCCGTGCCGCAGCCGAATTCCACGATGTGCCGGAAACGTGCGGATAGAGTTTCCGGCAGGATATGCTCGGCAGAGTACAGGACATCTGTCAGTATCCGCATCATTTTCCCGGCAACCTGTTGTTGTACGCGGGCTTCGCGGGTATAAGTGCTGCGCGCTTTGGCAAAACGTTCGGCTATCAGTTGCTTGTCCATAGTTCTTGCAGATAGTGGCGGAATAGTTCTTCTTGATAGTGGGCGTCTTCCGTCTGCCGTGCCGGAGTCCCTGATGCTTCCCAGGCCTGCAATTGATTGGCGGGCGGGATGATGCGGTCATTGCTGCCCACAACGGCCTGTTGCCAATGGAAGGTGGCGGGAAGAAGCCTTTTATACATCTTTTCAATCTCTGCCAGTTCGTCGCGAAGCTCTTCCAGCGGACGTTGCGGGGTGATTTGCAGGAAGGCTCTGAAGGCGGTTCCGTCTGCACACATCCGGCGGAGGAATTTGTGCAGGGAGGCTCCGGTGAGCCCGTCCAATGTGCCGCGGAAGATGACGGGAGGAATGCCTAAATGTTCGTCGATGGGATAAGGGGTGCCGTTGATGGCAATGCTGTCTGCTATGGGTAACGACAGTTGCGGTACCACCTGCGAAGCAGCCCACACTCCCATGGACCAGCCGACGATGTTGACCGTCTTGTATTCATCCAGGCCGGACTTGTCAAAATCCAAGGTGCGGTAGTCGTAGCATACCATGAAATCACTGCGTTCGGGACGGTAGGTTTTGAAAGGTGTCTCGTCTGCTCCCCATCCGGCAAAGAATAGCAGCAGGCGGGGATGATGTTCATGTATAATATAAGTCTGTTTCATAATCTTCTTTTATTGCTTGATGGATATAGTATAGCTTCGCACACAGCGAACGGACCTTTTAGCTGATGTGCTTTATCAGTTCTTCTATCTCTTCCTCTCTGATATCCGCTGTCAGTGAAAAGCGGATTCGCGATGTTCCTTCGGGCACCGTGGGCGGGCGGACCGGCAATGCATAGAAACCGTGCCGTTGTAACTCTTCCGCACGGATCACGGTGTCTGCGCTGGGACCGACCACCAGCGGTACGATGTGGCTTACGCTGGGGCAGGAATAACCCTTGGCCTCCAATGCTTCGCGCAATGTACGGCTGATTCGGTCCAGATGCTTCCGCTCCTCCTGCATTTCGGGGATTCTGCGTATGACGGACAAAGTCCAGGCGATGTTTACGGGAGGCAGGGCAGTGGTGAAAATAAGTGTACGCATGCAGTTTACGAGGTATTCCCGAAGCACCCGGCTGCAGACAATATATGCGCCTGCCGATGCGCCTGCTTTTCCGAATGTGCCTACCAGAAAGTCTATGTCATGGATGCACCCGGCTTCTTCCGCACATCCCAGTCCGTGCTTGCCGCGCACTCCGAAAGCGTGCGCTTCATCCACATATAGCGATACGTTACCGTAGCGGTGTTTCAATTGTACCAGAGACTGGAGGTCGGCCCTGTCACCGTCCATGCTGAATATGCTTTCGGTTACGACGATGACCTGTTGATGGGATTGGGTGTGTTCCTTCAGCAGTCGTTCCAACTGGTTCAGGTCATTGTGGCGGTAGCGGATGCAGCGTGCTGCTGAAAGCCGGATGCCGTCGATGATACTGGCATGTACCAGTTTGTCTGCCAATATCAGGGTCTGTGAATTGCTTACAGCAGGCAGGATACCGGTATTGGCATGATAACCGCTGTTGAATACCAAGGCGGCTTCTGTGCCGAATTGTGCGGCCAATTCTGCCTCCAGCTCCTCGTAAACGCTGAAGTTGCCCGTCAGCAGGCGGGAGGAGGAGGAAGTGGGCAGGAATGAATCCGGTGTAAGTGTCTGTAAGAAGTCTTCCCTGATCTTTCTGTCTGTGCCCAGGCCCAAATAATCGTTGGATGAAAGGTTCAGCATTCGCCGGCCGTTTACGATGACTTCCCTTCCGTCGTGTACCATTGAAGGCAGGCGACGAAGGTTGCTGTGCGATTCTAATTCTTGGAGCCTCACCCCCAACATGGTTGTCTCATTGTCTTGCTTCTTCATCATATTGTCTTTTATCATCATGCATATATCTTGCTGTCTTTCCTAATCTTTCTTTTTTATCAGTTCTGACGCACCTCCTCGGGGGTGAGGCTGTTCATCAGCCCCCTTGTCAGTTTCGTCAACTGCTCCGGCTCTATGATAAACGGTGGCATCAGATAAACCAGCTTGCCGAATGGGCGAACCCAGATACCCTCCTCCACAAAGCGCCGTTGCATCCATGCCATATCTATCGGTGTCTTGGTTTCGATGACACCGATGGCGCCCAATACACGTACATCGTTTACCGAAGGCAGTTCCCATGCAGGGGCGAGTTCCTCCTGAAGTTGCCGGGAGATGCGGTTGACCTTTCCTTGCCAGTCATATTCGGGAGACGTCAGCAGCCGGACCGATGCACATGCCACGGCACATGCCAACGGATTGCCCATGAAAGTGGGGCCATGCATGAAGGCGCCGGGCGAGTGGTTGGAGATGGTATCTGCCACCTCATTCGTCGTCAGCACGGCAGAGAGTGTCATATATCCGCCGGTCAGCGCCTTGCCTATGCACATGATGTCCGGTTCCACGCCGGCATGTTCCCAGGCGAACAGTTTGCCGGTCCGTCCGAATCCCGTCGCAATCTCGTCGAATATCAGCAGCAGATTGTATTCCTTGCAGAGACGTGCTGCTTCACGCAGATACTGCGGGTGATAGAACCACATGCCGCCTGCACCTTGTACGATGGGTTCGAGGATAAGTGCGGCCAATTCGTCGTGGTGCCGTTCTATTGTTTTTTTCAGAGGGAGGAGGTCTTCCGGATTCCATTCGCCGTTGAACCGCGAGGAGGGTTGCGGAACAAAGTGGCGTACAGGCAATGACGGGCCAAACAGGGAGTGCATGCCTGTCACCGGGTCGCATACGGACATCGCATTCCATGTGTCTCCGTGATATCCGGAACGGATGGTTACGAAGTTGTTCTTTTTCTCTTTTCCTTTGCCGTACCAGTATTGCACAGCCATTTTCAAAGCTACTTCTACGGCTACCGAACCGGAGTCCGCATAAAATATCTTCTGCATGGAGGGCGGTACTAAAGGCAGCAGCAGTTTGCCCAATTCTATGGCAGGGTCGTGGGTCAGGCCTCCGAACATGACGTGCGACATCTTGCGCAGTTGCTCTTCCGCCGCCTGGTTCAGTACGGGATGGTTGTAACCGTGTACGGCGCACCACCATGACGACATTCCTTCAATCAGCGTCTGTCCGCTTTCCAGGGTAATCGTCGCGCCTTCCGCCTGCTTCACCTTATATACGGGCAGGGGATGGGTGGTTGAAGTGTAGGGATGCCAAAGATGCTCGCGGTCGAACTGCGAATCGCTGAAACGGTAGCCCGCCTCTTCAATCAGCACTTTGTCTTCTGATACCTTGGAGCCGAGCGTGGTCAGCAGATCTCCTACAATGGCAGAGTTGATTCCTATATGCAGGGCTTTCTTTACTGCTTCTTTGCTCAGCTGCGAACGTCCTCCGGCAAAACGCAGGAAAGCCGTGGGGTTGATGAAGCGGAACAGTGCGATGGTGGTCAGTATCTCTTCTTCGCTCAGCGGTTCCTGCTTTTCCAATGGGGTGCCGGGAATGGGGCTTAGCAAATTGATGGGGATGGACTGGACTTCCAGGTTTTTCAGGGTGAAAGCAAATTCGATACGCTGCTGCATGCTTTCGCCCATGCCGATAATGCCTCCGCTACAGATGTCCATACCGGCATTGCGGGCAGCTTTCAGTGTACGCAGCTTGTCTTCCTGGGAGTGGGTACTGCACAGGTGAGGGAAGTAGGAAGGAGCGGTCTCGAGATTGCAGTGGTAGCGGGTGATTCCGGCTTCGTGCAAGGCGCGCATTTCTTCTTCGTCCAGCAATCCTAACGAGGCGCACAGCTGTATGGACGAGTGTTTACGCATGTGTCGTGCCGCTTCGCATAATTTTTCCATATTCTTGCTCGAAGGCTTTCTTCCGCTGGTTACCAATGAGAAACGGGCTACGCCTTGCTCTTCGTTGTGTCGGGCATGCCGCAGGCATTCTTCTTTGCCTACCAGGTCATAGACATCCGCTTGGGTCTTGTAGTGTGCTGATTGTGCACACCATTTGCAATTCTCCGGGCATCGTCCCGACTTGGCATTGATGATGGAACACATATCAAATTCCTCTGAGGCCAGGGCTTTGGTTATCCCGTGTGCGGCTTCGTATAGTGCTTCCTTGTCTGGTTGGGTGGCCAGCCATTCTGCCTGTTCCTCTTTAAGGGAGCCACCTTGCAATACAATTGCTTTCAGTTCGTTTACAGTCATATCCTTTTGTTATAAAATGGGTGGATAAAAAAGAGGCACGGATTGCCGGAGTCCATGCGGCGCATCGTGTGAGCTGCATGATTCCGGCAATCCGTGCCTGTCCTATTTTTTGTTTCTGAAATGTATGTTTCCTGCTTGCCCGTATTTGCATAGGCGCAAGTAACCGGTTCCCGGAACAGTACCTGCAGGTTTGTTCCCGGTTCCATAATCCCGTTGACAAGAGCCGCTTCGCTCCCTGATGGGATGCCGATATCCGTCTGCCTGCTGTGGGTGATTCCTTTCCAGGTACTTTCTTCGCCGCATCCCGCATGACCGGCAGTTCCCGTTTTCTTCTGCTTTGACAGTGAACTGTCCGCTACGCTTTTGCGCAGGCAACCGATAGTGACGCATCGGCCTATGCTGGCAAATGCGGCGTAGGCTTTTCTGCTCCAACGGCGAAAACGGATCGTATTTCCGGTGATTGCGGTACTCTTCATGCTTTTTGCTTGATATTGGCTTTTTTTTGTGAGTGCAAAGATAGTGCAAATTTCCAATTAAACGGGTTTCGGGGGAGTGTGTTTTTAAGGCATAAAAAAAGGCTATCTTCCCAGACAGCCAATCTTTTTGTTAACCTTAAATCTA
>MJGMH1__coassemble_2476_pt1 | contig 13280 bp, 11 predicted proteins | sample MJGMH1__metabat2_high_PE_019 | metagenome-assembled genome bin MJGMH1
AAACTAAGAGAGATTGTTCGTCAGGAATCTTGACCAGAAGTAATTAGCTCCCACATAACCATTCAGCGTCCATTTTGCTCCATGATAATAAGACCAATTTTCCCAATATCCCTTTCGCGTATATCCTAAACGTGCATTCAACCAGAAATGCTCGTCCTTAAATATATACTTTGCCTTCAAATCCACACCAGAGCGAAAGTCCTCAAAGAAGCCAACCGTTCCTGTCAAGAACACACGGTGAGGCAGACGTACAGTCTGGGACAAAGTGACAAATCCCGGGCGGATCTGCTCATAACGCCGTCCATAATCATTCACTATAGGGAAAATGACTTGTCCCGTAAACTTCATCCCTTTCCAAAGAGAAACCTCTATGGCAGGAGAAGCGTTCAAAACGATATCATATACCCGCGATAGTTTGTAATTCTGAAACATCAGCCTTGGATATACCACCACATCAACCTTAAACAAAGAGCTATTTACTTTTGCTACCTTCCGTATCTTTTTCCAAGAACGCCCCAAGTCATAGCTTACCTGCCAATCTTTTCTTTCGGCTACGGTAACACTGTCAACTTCGGCTACTGGATTGTAGTAAAGAGAAATCTGAGGCACATTATTTTCAAGAACTACAACCCGGCATGGCTTTTCCCCCGGTTAACATTCTACCATTACAGGCAATTGAAATCTGTGCAATGCTATATTTATCATTTTGACGTTTTGTATTTTCTGTCGAACGAGAGTCTCATAATTCAATCATACCCCGCGCTGGTTGCGAAAAACGCAAGTAAAATATCCTATGTTGCCGATTATTAGCTACATATCAATATGTTTACATTTATTCTAGAACAAAACTTTGTATGAAAAGAGTATAAATAGTGTTTTTAGTGAAAGGGTTACGATGTTTTAGTGAAAGGGTTACGATGTTTTAATGAAAGGGTTACTACATTTTAGTAAAATGCCGTAACCTTTTTGCCGATATGCCACAGCCTTTTTGCATAAATCCATGGTAGATATGCAAAAATACACAAAAAACACGTATTATAATCCGGTTTATATTCAACAAATATCCTAAAATACCCAATAATAATTTGATGTAAATTATGAATATCGTCGATATTGTGTCTTTTTGCATGTATTTGGACGTATATGCTTTCTTTTTAATTAGGCTAATTGTTGTCCTCCCGTTTCCAAATCCATCCTGTTATTTATATTTTTAGTTAAGATGTTGTTCCCTTCTTGTTATTTTATTTATAATTGTAATTGGAATGACAGGGAATTACTATGCATTGATACGGAATGCTCAAAACACACAAAAAGAAAAACAGCTGTGAATAAACTTCAAATGCTCTTTTTTCTGCGAACACTAACTGTTACCATGTTGTTGCCAGCGAAAGATATGTGTATACTAAATTGATAGATAAAATGAAAAAACAACTAAGAATAAAAGAGCCTGTTAAAGTCCGGATGAAAAAGCTATCAAACGGATGCCAATCTATATATCTTGATATATATATGAATGGAAAAAGACGATATGAGTTTCTGAAACTGTACATTATACCGGTGAATGACAAAACGGACAAAATCAGAAACCGAGAAACATTGAAATTGGCCAATGCCATTAAATCACAAAAGATAATAGAACTTCAAAATAAAGCGTATGGTTTCAATCACAACAAACTTCCGGATATAACATTGATTGATTACATAAAAAAAATAGCTCAGTCAAGTACTTCCAACGAAGCCCGGAAAAACGCCTTGCGGGCCGTTGTCCATCATCTTGAACGGTATGACTCAAAAGGGATATTATTAGGAAAAGTGGATAAAGCGTATGTCATAGGATTCATTGGTTATCTGAGAAACGCCAAACAGGAGCATTGCAAAGAAGAAAAAAAATTGCATGCCAACACTCAGCTTCATTACTTTAAAATGCTCCGTTACTGCCTAAATCATGCTGTTTCCGAGGAGTATATAGCCTGCAATCCCATAGACAAAATGAAAAGTGACGAAAAACCTAAACGACGTAAAGCAGACAGGGAATACCTCACCATTGACGAATTAAGGTACTTAGTCCGTACCCCATTTTATAATAGCCTGTTAAAAAAGGCTTTCTTGTTTAGCTGTTTTTGTGGCCTGCGCCATTGTGACATTGTCGCGCTTGAATGGAAGGATATCCATTATGACACCAATGGCAATGCCTCAATAAGCATAGTCCAGCAAAAGACTCATGAGGCCATATCATTGCCCTTGAGTCCTGAAGCTGTAAAATACTTGCCGAACAGAGAAAAAGCACAAGATACGGATAAAATTTTTAAGGGCTTGATATCATTGGGGCGCAGCAATGAGATATTAGACAGGTGGGCAAAACAAGCCGGTATCTTGAAACATGTCACTTTTCATGTGGCACGTCATACGCATGCCACCATGATGTTGACATTAGGAGCCGATTTATATACTATCTCCAAATTATTGGGACATACCAATATACAGACTACCCAAATTTATGCAAAACTGGTTGATGAAAGCAAAATGAAAGCAATAGCGTTGATTCCGGACATCAGTTAACCAGATTATGTGATGACACAAAGCTACTTTTAGCACAAAAAACAACATCGTGGATGCCCAAAATAAACAATTGTACTTTCAATGTAAAGGTTTTAATTGGCTACTTATAAACAATCTGCATGTTCTACGAATGCTTTTGAAGAAAAAACCATCTTATTTCATTTTTTCAGATAAAATTCTTTGGTATTATTAAAAATGTGTCTATTTTTGCAGCATATTTTGTGTCGTATGGATACAGAAAATGATTGAAAAAGATGAGGTATAAAAACTCTAACATAAGAAAGTGCCTAACTACTAAAACAATAGCACAGTGTGCGGCGTTCTTTTTATTCTGTTTGCTCCCTTTGAAAGGGGTTTGCCAGACGGGAGAAAGTACGATAAATACTTTGGTAGAGATGGGATTTGAAAATGTTGGATGGACAGAAGACGAAAAAGAGCGTGTGTATGTGTTGCAAAACTCTGCATACCGTTTACAAGGCGTCGGTATTGGTAAGGCGATAGATGTTATTCAAAAGATGGGTTTACCGGGGGAAAAGCCATGCAGAGTAATCGTTCTTGACAATAATATACCTCAGATTTCTCTTTATTATCATCCGGTAAAAGGTGATACCACGGCTGTTGCAGAACGTAAGGATTGGAACGTCAGTTATGACTTAGGGGATACTTGGAAACAGACGGGGAAGATAAAGAAGAAAAATAGTTCTTTGTTTAAGGTTGATATATTGGTGTATCCGCAATTGGCATTCAAAAACCTGGTCATTAATCAAATATATCAAGTTTTATTTGATTTAAGTCCGGCCATAGAGGTTTCGTTATGGAAAGGGATGAAACTCACGGGACAGCTAAAGATACCCATTTATAATGATGGATATGGAATTTATGAGGATAAGGTTCATCCCGGACATCTTACAATTTCACAAAGTTTCCGGTTACCATACGATATATTCGGTAAAGTGACTGTAGGATATTTCAATACGGACCGATATGGATTTGATATAGATATTGTACGCCCATTCAAGGATGAGAGGTTTGCAGCTTTACTGAGATTGGGATATACAGGCATCGGCTATTGGGATAGTTTTAAATTACACTATGATCCAACAATGACTTTTACATGGTCAGTTGGTGCAAGTTTTTTTTGGCCCAGGTACAATACGCAATTTATCGTACGGGCACATAAATTTTTGTATGAGGAGAAAGGTGTCAAGGCTGAAATGATCCGACACTTCCGTTACTGCTCCATCGGATTTTATCTGATGAAAGCTGAACAGGCCAAGGCCAACGGAGGATTTCGCTTTCAGGTATTGTTACCACCTTATAATAAATATAAAAGGCATAAATATATACCACGTATAAATACTTCCGCCAATATGGGTATTATTTATAATTCGGGTAACGAACGTTATTATTATAAAGAATACAAGGCAGAAGCAAGTGATAATATAATGGAAGAGAATAGTTTTAACCCATATTTTATTAAGTCAGAATTGTTAAATTTTTAATTATTTATTGAGATGAAAAAGATTAAGTTCTTAAACGGTATGAATGCGGTTCTCGCATGTGCCGCAGTAGCTTTGGCTACAACTTTCACTTCTTGCGAAAAAGAAGAGTTCAATGTAAAATTTGAACCAAACCCTGCAATGGTTTGCTTTACTCCGAATGTCATTGATGCAGCAACTAATGAAAATGTAACTAAAAATGCTACTTTCACAGGTGCAGACAACATTGTATCAACAGCAAGTGATAAAGCCTTGGCTGCAGGTGAAGCCACTATTACCGCAACCGTAAATGGCGTTTCCGGTAGCATAACGGTTAAATATCCGGCTGTAGCCGCTGGTCAAGTGGTATCCCTTTCACCGGTTATCATTTTAAGTCCTGAATTTGGCAAAGAGCCGAGTGTTGTAAATGCTGAAAAAGTAGGTAGCCCGATAATGAAATACGGTAACGCAGCAGACGGTATTGATCATAATGGCAATACTTGGGCAAAAAATGAGAGTGACTATTTAGTTGATTACACAGCTAAGTGGGATGAAAGCGCAGTTGCAACCAAAGGCGCTGTAACAAAAGTCGTTGTAGTTACTCCGGAGCAATTGGAAGTAGAGAATAAGGGTGAAGAAACGCTGCAAGCGTCTGCATGGTGTATGTACAATGCAGAATATGCTATTCAAGCTGCTAATGTTGAATATGAACTGACTGCTACTGCTACAGGTGAGAAGATAAAAGTCGTTTATTACAACCCTATTTACCAAATCACTGTTACAGCTAAAGAAATGGCCCTGCCTGGTCACGAACATGCCTATCAGCATGGACATGGTCATGGTGATAATCCTAATGCAGGTGGTGGTATCACATTGGCTGACTAATTATCAGTTTCAAAAATAAAAAGATAGTATAATCTAAAAAAGTAAGAAACTACAATGAAAAGTAAATTTATCATAGCTTCATTGTTATTGGCCGGTGCCTGTGTAACAGTGAACGCGCAAGAAAAAAATAAATATTATACCGAAAAGGCTTCGGATAATATTTATGTCGGATTAGGCATTGGAGGCATGTCTGTAATCAATGACGGTTTCAATACTCCCACGATGAACGCCAACATCACTATCGGTAAGCACATCACTACTGTATGGGGTGTACGTGGCCAGTTCGGTGGTTTCTGGCAAAGCTTGGATAATCAAGACAATGGTTATCATCGTTATTGCAAGAAATTCGGTGAAATCAACCTTGATGCTACATTGAATTTGATAAACCTCTTCGGAGGCTATAACCCGAACCGTGCATTCAACTTGTATGTATTCGGTGGTCCTACCATGAACTTGTCCAGAGCTGTAAGTACAGACTTAACCATCACACAAGATGGCAAACAATCTGCCGCATATGCAGAAGACGGTGCAAAAGCCCGTTTTGGCGCAACGGCAGGTTTAGGCTTATCTTATGACATCAACAAGAAGTGGGCCGTTAACCTTGAAGGCCGTTTCGGCGTTACTCCTTCCATCTTTGGTGATGCAAGCGATTGCCGCAAGGCTGAAGCTACCGCCCGCCTGAACATAGGTGTTGCTTATACTTTCGGTGGCAAGAAATTTGTTCGTGCTTCCAATGTTGACGAAGATGCGCTTAACGCAGAAATCAACAAGTACAGAAGCGAACTTGCACAGGCTCAGGCTGACCTTGCCAATGCCAAGAATGCTTTGGCTAACGCTAAACCTGTAACCAAGGAAGTGGTTAAGGAAGTTGAAGTTGCCGGTCCTCGTGCCATCTTCTTCAAGATCGGTAGCGCCCGTCTGGATGATTACGGTAAGGTTAACATCGAGCTGGCTGCCAAGATTCTGAAGGCTAATCCGGACAAGAAGTACAAAGTTGCCGGTTATGCCGACAAGGCTACTGGTAGCGCTTCCTGGAACCAGAAGTTGTCTGAAAAACGTGCACAGGCTGTTTACGACGCTCTGATCGCTCAGGGTGTTGACAAAGACCAGCTCGAACTCGTAGGATTTGGCGGTACTGCCAACATGTTCGGTAAGAACTTCTTGAACCGTGTGGTTATTTTGGAATAATATACTCTAAATAACAATAGACTCTAAAAAGAAGGCGTCTGGATTCTCAGGCGCCTTTTTTTGATGAACGGTTTATGCTGTGAAGCAAAATCCGATTTTCCGAACTGAAACGATTATGTAATGATGAAGTTTAAGCTACTTTTTTTTGTACTGTTTTCTTGCGTGTCTTCAGGAGCTTCTGCCCAATTGACATATGGTACAACCGGTTTGCTGCATGCTCCTTCCGCAGAAATGCAACGTGACAAGACCGTCATGATTGGTGGTAATTTCATGAATAAGGAGCTGACCCCTCCTACTTGGTACTACCACACCTATAATTATTTTCTGAATGTGACCATATTCCCCTGGATGGAAGTAGCCTATACCTGTACTCTATTTAAAGCAGAAGCATTGGGTCTTGGTCCTTATGGCTACACGGGTTTTACGAACCAAGATAGATATTTTTCCCTCCGGTTAAGAGCCTTGAAAGAAGGACAATTCTGGAAATACATGCCTGCTGTGGTATTCGGTACTTCCGATCCATATACGGAATCGGGTGACGGACAAATTTCATCTACAGATGGAAATGGCTATTTTTGCCGATTTTATGTAGCGGCAACCAAGCACATTCCTATTGGCAAAGAAGAAATCGGAGTTCATCTTTCTTATCTTTATAATAAGAGAAATGAATACAAATTAAATGGATTTGCATTGGGAGTCACTTATAACCCCACTTTCCATCCGCAATTACGAGTGATAGCAGAATATGATTCAAAGGATTTTGCCCTAGGAGCAACTTATTTATTATTCAATCATTTGCATATACAATTAGAAATGCAAAAGATGCAATATTTCAGCGGTGGGTTAACTTACAAAATCTATTTAAAGTAGAATACAAAAAGCAAAGGGTGCCATTTGAAGTGCACCCTTTGCTTTTTATTATAAGGAAGCTTAATACACCAGCTTCACATTATCAACCCAAAAAGAATTACCCGGAGAACCTATATAAGCTCCACCATGGCTTGAAGTAAACTGCAACAATAAATGTGTAGGTTCGTCATCTTCCGTTCCCCAAGCCACTTCTTTGACCGGAACACTTTCACCTTTACTATTGACGGCATATCTCTCCTGTACCTGAAGACGCATCATATGGGCCTTATAGGCAGGGTCACCGGTGATATCTCCATACATAATAGAATAAGTGGCATTGTTACGCCAGTCGGAAGTAGAATAATAGCGTACTACCATTGTACCCACACGCTTAGCATAGATATTGCCCTTTTCATCTTCCCAACGCTTCTGCAAGAAAAGATTCACTTCGGGGAAATCCTTTCCTTCTACATCAGTGATACGGCTGAATCCTGTTGCACGAATACGCTTTTCGCGGTCGGACATCTGCACTTTATAGTCGAACTGGATGGCTATAGGTTTCTTTGTGAAAGGAATGCCTGAGTTCAACATTTTCTGCGGGTTCTTGGTTCCTTTTATAGGTTCGTGCACCTCACCCAAAAAGATAGAACCGGCAGCCAATACCGTTATATCCACTATGCCAAACACTTTTACACTCTCCATACGGGTATCCATACGGGCACAAAAGCCATCTCCCCTCTGTTCGGGGAAGACAGAAGTATTTGTCTTGGTAATGCCCGCTACCTTTGCCATCACATTGGAAGTAGCCCAAGGAGAGCCCCCCATATTCTTATATGCCTTATTTTCATGAATCGTCGCAGTAGGACCTATGGCATATACATTCTTGGTGTCGCCACCGATAATACCCGATTCCTTTATTTGACGGTCAATCCACTGATCCATATTTCCGAAAGGAATCATCTCAACTTTGTGCTGTTGCGCCGATAAAGTTCCACAATAGAGTGCGGCGGACAGCATCCCCAACATACAAACTTTCTTTTGAATCATCTTCTTTAATAGATAGTTGACAATTATTACAGACCGTACTTCCACTGTTCCAATGCAAAGTTCCAATTGTCCTGGACTAATTGTATCGTACGGTCATCATACTTATATTTATTCTTTTTATAGCCCTTCTTTCCTCCGACATACTTCTCAATAGCGGCACGCGCTTCAGAGTAACCCGGAATCGACAAAGTATCATAAATGTGTTCGGTCATTCCCATAGCGTCCGCCTCAAAATCTTCAAACTTCACCTCTATAAGATTTCCTGCCGGGATATCCGCCTTGTCCGCCTCATATTTATGATACAGTTTGGCATATATAGACAAGATGTTCTTTTCCAGTTCTTCATTGCTGATGTCTTGCAGTTTCAAGGGCTGAATCGTATTGGTGAAGAAACTGCGGGTACTTTCGAACACCGTATAGGGATTACGCATCAGATAGATGAATTTTGCATTCGGAAACATCTTCACCAGTTCTTTCACACGGCCGGTATGCGGCGGATTCTTACTCAAGAACTGAGTACCATGCGTATTCCAAAGTGAAATCTTTATCAATTTAACGAAAGTCTCCTCAAAAATTTTCAATTCCGCTTCCGTAATATCATCGAACAACAGATATTTATCTGCATATTCCTGCTGATGCTTCGGTAAAAACCAAAAATTATAATAGGTATAGGGCATCATATTGGCCAATGCAAACTCTTCTTCTTGAGGAAGGTCGACAGCCAGTTCCATATTATCGGTAGGACGTTTATCCGGCATCAGCCAGCTCATGTTTTTTTTGAAGAATGGTTGCCCCCACATCATCAGATGAGGAAATACCGTCTGGTACGTGGTATTGTAGCCGAAATGCTTGTCACAGGAAAAAACATTGTGGACAAATGTCGTCCCGCTACGCCAATGTCCCAGAATAAAAACAGGATCATGTTCCAATGGTTTATCTGCCAATAGCTTTTCATAACGTTTGTCTTGCAAGGGTGCCAAGGTAGAGAGCAAGCGGCAAACTGCTTTAGTCAAACGATATTTGCTTTTGTAGGCGGCATCCACCTGGCGCCCTCCCGTTATATCCTTAAAAGTTTTCCAATCAGCACCGACCAGTGTATTTATCGGCAGTTTATTGAATTCTAATAGTCCCATCAGTCGTTATTTATTAAGTATTATCTCAAATCCTTGGCGTTCCAACTCCTTCACCGCGCGTTCTATAGCATCGTAATGTTCAAGAGTGATTCCCAGTTTCGGCAAATTCAATACAGGAATGTCTGCCGACAAGTGCATGTCCTTATCCTCTACCCTATCGATAATCATTCCCACAGCACTTGTGTTGTTGGTGATAGGATCTATTAGAATGAAAGAACCGGTAGCCTTGTTCTGCTGATAAGGATCAAAGAACAATTCTTTGGCGGTGGTCAGAACAACACGGGCTATCTGATTTAGCTGCATCGGCAAAGTATCTACCGTCAGCCTTCCATTCTCAATGGATAATTGCTCCATAGTGTTGACATCCACTTTATACTTGATGCTGTCAATACGGGTACGACTCTGATTTGTTGTTTGTTTGATAAAGAATGATTTATTGGCATCCATAGGCTCCTCATCCATCCAAACCAACATCGCCTCAAAGTTACGGGTCATTATAGGCTGATTATCGGGATGCACCAGCATTTCACCTCTCGACACATCTATCTCATCCTCTAAAGTCAAGGTCACAGACTGGGGCGGAAAAGCATAATCCAACTCTCCGTCATAGGTGACGATACTTTTAATACGGGACTTCTTTCCGGATGGCAATGCCATAACTTCATCTCCCTTTCGTACGATACCGGATGCAACCTTACCGCAAAAGCCACGGAAATCAAGGTTGGGACGCAGCACATACTGCACAGGGAAACGGAAATCAGACAAATTATGGTCATTGTCAATATGTACGGTTTCCAGAAAATCAAGGAGTGACGCACCGTTATACCAAGGGGTACGCACAGATTTCTCCACTACATTATCACCGTCCAATGCCGACAAAGGGATACAAGTCACATCGGGTATTCCCAATGGTGCCACGAACTTCTTATACTCACCGACAATCTCATTGAAACGTTCTTCCGAAAAGTCAACCAAATCCATTTTGTTGACCGCAAGCACCACATGCTTGATTCCCAATAAAGAAACCAGAAACGTGTGACGGCGGGTCTGTGTAATAACTCCCATACGTGCGTCAACCAGAATAATCGCCAGATTGGCGGTAGAACCGCCGGTAATCATATTACGCGTGTATTGCTCGTGTCCCGGAGTGTCAGCAATAATGAATTTACGATTGTTTGTTGAAAAATAACGGTAAGCCACATCAATAGTGATACCCTGTTCACGTTCAGCCTTCAAGCCATCCAGCAACAAAGCATAATCTATATGGTCACCTGCATTTCCCATGCGTTTGCTGTCACGCTCCAACGCATCCAACTGGTCTTCATACAGTTTCTTACTGTCAAACAACAAGCGGCCTATCAAAGTCGATTTTCCATCATCAACCGAACCGGCCGTCAGCAACCTTAATAAGTCCTTTTGCTCATCCTTATCCAAGAAAGCCTTTATATCAAGTTTAGAATCCTCCATTCTCTTCATTTTTAAATCTTAATTTTTAATTGTCAGAAATAGCCTTCACGCTTTTTCTGCTCCATACTTGCATCCTGGTCAAAATCAATGACACGAGTGGTACGTTCGCTCTTGGTAGTGGTCATCATTTCTTCCACAATCTTCTCAATTGTGTCAGCGCTACTTTCTACAGCTCCCGTCAGCGGCCAACATCCCAATGTACGGAAACGCACCATACGCATCTTTATCTGATCGTGGTATTGCTCCGGTAAACGGTCATCATCAGCCATAATCAAATTTCCGTCAATCTCAACGCAGGGACGTTCTTTGGCAAAATACAAAGGAACAATAGGAATATTCTCCAAACGAATATACTGCCAGATATCAAGTTCCGTCCAGTTGCTCAACGGGAATACACGGATACTCTCACCTTTGTGTACGCGTGCGTTGTAGATGTCCCACAATTCCGGGCGTTGATTCTTGGGGTCCCATTGGTGGAACTTATCCCGGAAAGAGAAGATACGCTCTTTGGCACGGGACTTTTCTTCATCACGGCGTGCACCGCCAAAAGCCGCATCAAATTTATATTTATCCAGCGCATGAAGCAAAGCTTGTGTTTTCATCAAGTCTGTATGCACCTTGCTGCCATGGGTAAAGGGCCCTACACCGGCATGAAAAGCCTCCATATTGCTCTCAACAATCAAATTCCAACCATATTTCCTGGCATATTCATCGCGGAACTCAATCATCTCCTTAAATTTCCATTTAGAATCAATGTGCATCAAAGGGAACGGTACTTTACCCGGATAGAACGCCTTTTCAGCCAAGCGTACCATCACTGAAGAATCCTTACCTATACTATACAGCATTACCGGATTCTCAAATTCCGCCGCCACTTCACGGATTATATGAATAGACTCTGCTTCAAGCTCTTTCAAATGGCTTAGTTTATACTCTTCTTTCATTGTATATTATTTCTTCTGAATTCTTGGTAATATAAGTTCTAACAGTTTATTTACTGATTCTTCCAGGCTAAGCACGGATGTGTCCAACGTCAGAGCCGGGTGGACAGGCGCCTCAAAAGGTGCCGATACTCCCGTAAAGTTTTTTATCTCACCCTTGCGTGCCTTTGCATAAAGTCCTTTGACATCACGCCGTTCACACTCCTCAATGGGGGTACTGACATAGACTTCCAAAAAATCATCTGGTCCGATAATATTGGCAGCCATTTCGCGAATATCATTATTAGGACTGATAAAAGCCGCAATGGTAACGATGCCTGTATCGATAAACAGCTTGGATACTTCTGCTATACGACGGATATTCTCTACACGGTCCGCTTCTGTAAAACCCAGATTGTTGTTAATGCCGCTACGGATATTGTCACCGTCCAGAATGCGGCAAAGCAGTCCACGTTTATGCAGTTCACGCTCCAAGGCAATAGCTACCGTACTCTTACCGGAGCCGCTCAAGCCGGTAAACCAAATCATCACACTGTGTTGACCAAGCAATTCTTCTTTGTCTCGCCGAGTCAACATTCTATCGAAAATCGGATATATATTATTATCTGTCATCATTCAATTAAAATGGCCAAATTAATGGAATTAAGAAAATTGAAATTAAGAAAGTGATTATATTTAACGGTAATCCTATCCGTACAAAGTCCGTAAATTTATAATTACCGATACCCTGGACAATCAGATTAGTCTGATAACCGATGGGCGTCGAGAAACTGGCAGATGCCGCCATACAAATTACCACAAAGAAAGGCATCGGATTGACTCCCATCTGTGCGGAAATGGATAACGCCAATGGAAAAGCAAGAGCTGCCGCCGCATTGTTCGTGATGAGCTCTGTAAACAAGTTAGTAATAATGAATACGGCTGCCAACAGCACGTGCGGTCCATAACGGTCGCTCATTCCAATTATATAATGTGCCACCACGTCTGCTACCCCGGAATTAACCATCGCCTTGCTGATAGCGAAAGCGCAGGCAATCGTTATCAGAATATCCCAAGATATGTATTTGGTATATTTACGGGCAGGGAAAATTTTTGTCCATGCCATTATGATCGTAGTTATGGAAACAAAAAAGAACATATCCAGCTTGACATCCGGAAAAGCCTCCTTTACAACCGGAAGTTCGCCGACCGTTGCCCCTGTAATCATCAAAGTCAACAGAAGAAGGGCAAACCAACGCTTGCCTTTGCCCGGCACAGGTTCCGTATCATGACCGTTTGCCAACAATACAAACACCGAGGATTCTCCCCAAGTCTGTACAAAAGAATCATCTGCCGCAATGACCAGCGTATCACCTTCACGGAAATATTCATTTTGCAGATTCCGGGATATACTTTGTCCTCCCCGTTTTATTTCCTTTACCTCAGCTCCATAATGACGCTGAAAGTTAAAATCTCCCAATTTCTTATTGATACCTGGAAAACGGGGACCCAACACAGCCTCTACACGATGTAAATCTCCTGGTTCGTCAGGTTCTTCATCCAGTTTGACGCCATCAGTACGTATATCCGGTAGCAGCTTAGAAGAAAACGCAAACAGATAAATCATACCTGCAACCGCAATGAAGATACCGACTTTGCCTAATTCGAACATCGTGAATCCTTCATAACCTGCTTCCAATATCATACCATGTACTACCAAATTAGTGGAAGTTCCAATCAGCGTACATATACCA
>MJGMH1__coassemble_2501_pt1 | contig 12841 bp, 10 predicted proteins | sample MJGMH1__metabat2_high_PE_019 | metagenome-assembled genome bin MJGMH1
TTTGTTAACCTTAAATCTAATACTATGAAAAACACATTGCAAAGATACGGACTCCGGACATTTTTACAAATTATCCAAGAAAAAAAGCATGTTTCATAACATCATTTAAGAAGTCCTCCCTCGTTTTTCACGTCCTTTTTCAGATTTAGCGGTAAGAATGAGTTTTATCTTCATCCAACAAATCAGATTTTTACATTATCTTTGTAGTCGGATTAACAAATACTTGTATATGCCTGACTATGATTTAATCGCCATATTAGGTCCTACCGCATCCGGAAAGACTCCCTTTGCCGCCGCACTGGCTGCCGAACTCAATACGGAAATCATCAGCGCCGATTCCCGGCAAATCTATCGGCACATGGACCTTGGTACAGGTAAGGATCTTGCCGACTATACCGTAAACGGAAAACAAATCCCCTATCACCTTATCGACATTGCCGAACCAGGGTATAAATACAATGTTTTCGAATATCAGCGTGATTTCCTGGACGCCTACGAGACTATTAAACAAAAAGGTTGCTTGCCCGTTGTATGTGGAGGAACCGGCATGTATCTGGAATCGGTCCTGAAAGGATATAAGTTATTGCCCGTACCGGAAAATCCGGAATTGCGCGCACGCTTGGCAGACAAGTCATTGGAAGAACTGACGGAAATGCTGAAAGCCTATAAAAACCTGCACAATACCACAGATGTAGATACCGCTAAGCGTGCCATTCGCGCCATCGAAATAGAGGAGTACTACGCACATACCCCGGTAGATGAGCGCTCGTTCCCGAAACTGGACAGCCTCATTATCGGTGTCGATATTGACCGGGAACTGCGCCGGGAAAAGATAAGCCGCCGCCTGCGCCAACGTCTAGACGAAGGGATGGTAGATGAAGTTCGCTACTTGATAGGACAGGGTATCCGACCGGATGACTTGATTTATTATGGGTTGGAATACAAGTATCTGACTCTCTATGTCATTGGTAAACTGACATACGATGAAATGTTCCATGATCTGGAAATAGCCATTCATCAGTTTGCCAAACGGCAGATGACCTGGTTCCGTGGTATGGAACGCCGTGGATTTACCATCCATTGGATGGATGCCCGCTGGCCAATGGAAGAAAAGATTGAGTTTGTAAAGTCAAAACTCAAAGAGATTTAGTATCTTTGTCAATGTGACGCGCGACAGTCAAAAGTCAAAAACGAAACATAGATAAAGAGAATAGTTTCAATCGTAAATAGTTAAATCGTAAATAGACCCATGAGTGTAGAACCCGAAAAGTGGGGAGTAATATACAACCCCAAGGCCGGAACACGGAAAGTGCAAAAACGGTGGAAAGAAATCAAAGAATATATGGACAGCAAAGGTGTGTCATACGACTACGTACAGTCCGAAGGGTTCGGTTCGGTAGAACGTTTGGCCGGAATTCTCGCAAACAACGGTTACCGTACAATCGTTATCGTAGGCGGTGACGGTGCACTGAACGACGCCGTCAACGGCATCATGCTTTCCAATGCCGAAAATAAAGAAGAGATTGCCATCGGCATCATTCCCAACGGCATAGGAAATGATTTTGCCGACTATTGGGAAATGAGTTCCGAATATAAGAAAGCCGTAGATTGTATCATCAACAACCGCCGGAGAAAAATAGATGTGGGGACCTGCTACTATTATGACGGCGAGAAACACCTGACACGCTACTTCCTGAACGCCATCAACATAGGTCTCGGGGCACGTATCGTGAAGATAACCGACCAATGCAAACGTTTCTGGGGAGTAAAATTCCTATCTTATTTCATGGCGCTGCTCTCCATCATCTTTGAACGTAAATTATACCGAATGCACCTTAAAATAAACGGTGAACACATACGCGGGCGCATCATGACCGTCTGCATTGGCAGTGCGTGGGGCTACGGACAGGTGCCCAGCGCCGTACCCTATAACGGCTGGCTGGACGTTTCCGTAATCTACCGTCCGGAACTGCTGCAACTCTGGTCGGGGTTATGGATGCTTATCCAAGGAAGGATACTGAACCATAAAGTAGTAATGCCCTACCGCACCCAGAAAGTAAAAGTGCTCCGCGCACAAAATGCCTGTGTTGACTTGGACGGACGTATTCTGGACCGTCATTTCCCGTTAGATATCGGGGTATTGCACGAAGCTGTCACTTTGATAATACCGAACTGATTGAGTAATTCGCGATCGATGTTTTATTGTCCACCAACCATTGATCACGAATTACGAATCATTAATCACAAATAATGTATGATTGAATTGAAAAACAATCCTGCCGGAAACTTTTTCCTATTGGCAGGTCCCTGTGTCATTGAAGGAGAAGAAATGGCAATGCGCATTGCCGAACGTATTGTAACCATTACCGGGAAGCTACAGATTCCATACGTATTCAAAGGCTCATATCGTAAAGCCAACCGTTCACGTCTGGACTCATTCACGGGTATCGGTGACGAGAAAGCACTGAAAATACTGAAAAAAGTACATGATACTTTCGGAATACCTACAGTTACCGACATTCATGCGGCAGAAGAAGCCACGATGGCAGCCGAATATGTAGATATACTGCAAATACCTGCTTTCCTGTGCCGCCAGACCGACTTATTGGTCGCCGCCGCCCAAACAGGCAAGACGGTCAATATCAAGAAAGGCCAGTTCCTTTCCCCTCTTGCCATGCGTTTCGCCGCAGACAAAGTAGTGGAAGCCGGAAACAAGAACGTCATGCTTACCGAACGTGGAACCACTTTCGGCTACCAGGACCTTGTCATTGACTACCGGGGCATTCCCGAGATGCAAACATTCGGATTCCCCGTCATCCTGGACGTTACCCACTCCCTGCAACAGCCCAACCAGACCAGCGGTGTCACAGGGGGAATGCCCCAACTCATCGAGACTGTGGCAAAAGCCGGCGTGGCCGTAGGTGCCGACGGGCTGTTCATCGAAACACACGAAAACCCTGCTGTCGCCAAAAGCGATGGCGCCAACATGCTGAAACTTGACTTGCTGGAAGGCCTGTTGACAAAGTTAGTCCGTATCCGTGAGGCAGTTAAAGAATAATTTTTTCCTGTATGCTGTGATTTTATAATCCTGGCATCCGACCAATAGGACAAGAACAAATTAATTTCAGATTATGAAACATTTATTACGTAATTTATGGATGGTTGCATTGATAGTTTGCTGCAACTTCCAACAGGTATCTGCGCAGCAAATGCCGCCCATCCCGGTGGACAAAAATGTCCGCATAGGTAAACTGGACAACGGATTGACCTACTACATCCGTAAGAATAATCTTCCCGCCAACCGGGCGGATTTCTATATTGCCCAGAAAGTAGGGTCTATACAGGAAGAAGCCAACCAGCGCGGTCTTGCCCACTTCCTGGAACACATGTGTTTCAACGGGACCACTCATTTTCCCGGTGATGCCCTGAAGCAATATCTGGAACGGATCGGAGTGAAATTCGGAGAAAACCTGAATGCATATACCTCCATTGACGAGACTGTATATAATATCTCCAACGTTCCCGTCACCACTCCGGGAGCGATTGATTCTTGTCTGCTGATCTTACATGATTGGAGTAACGACCTTACATTGGACCCAAAGGAAATCGACAAGGAACGCGGCGTCATCAATGAAGAATGGCGTACCCGCATGAGCGCCATACAGCGTTTCCAGGAAAAGATGCTTCCGATAATGTTTGAGGGTACAAAATATGCCCACTGTTTTCCTATCGGAACAATGGACGTAGTCATGAACTTCAAACCTCAGACGCTAAGGGATTATTACGAAAAGTGGTATCGCCCCGACTTACAAGGGATTGTTGTAGTAGGTGATGTGGATGTGGATGCCATCGAAGCTCAAATAAAAAAGATTTTCTCGGATATTCCCGCCCAGCCCAATGGCGCCAAACGTGAATACTATCCGGTAAACGACAATAAAGACCCCATCGTCATCGTTTATCAGGACAAGGAACAGCCCAATATCCAAGCAATCATCTTCAACAAGCATGAGGCCATACCGGATGACCAAAAAGGCAATATGGGATATTTGATACAAAACTATGCCGCTAACCTCATTACCAATATGCTGAATGCCCGTTTGAATGAGTTAGCGCAAACAGCCAATCCTCCGTATATCTATGCCGGAGCTTATGACGCCAACTTCTTTGTAGCCAAGACGAAAGGTGCCTTTACCGGTGTTGTTGTCTGTAAAGAAGATGCCATTGAAAACGGTATTGAAACCCTTCTCCGTGAAACAGAACGCGCACGCCAGTTCGGCTTTACCGAAACTGAATATAACCGTGCACGCGCCGAATACCTACGCCATTTGGAATCAGCTTACAACGAACGTGACAAACGTAAAAACGAAGAGTATGTAAACGAGTATGTACGCCATTTCCTCGACAATGAACCTATCCCGGGTATCGAAAACGAATATACCATCATCAACCAAATAGCTCCCGCCATCCCGGTAACAGCCTTGAATCAGATGATGCAGGAACTGGTAACCGACAGCAATCAGGTGGTTGCCATACTCGGTCCTCAGAAAGAAGGTTTGAAAATGCCGTCAGAGAATGCCATCAAACAGATATTGAAGGACATAAAAGCTGAAAAGCTGACTGCCTACGTAGATAAAGTATCGGATGAACCGTTAATGAAAGCAGCCCCGAAAGGTGGTAAGATAGTATCCGAAACAACGGACGACGCATTCGGTACTACCATGATGACGCTTTCAAATGGAGTTAAGGTCATCATCAAGAAGACAGACTTCAAAGCCGATGAAATCCGTATGAAAGGCGTAAGCTTGGGCGGCAGCTCTTTGTTCCCCGATTCGGAGATTATCAATATCAACGGATTGGATGCCGTCGGAGTCGGTGGTCTGGGTAACTTCAGCGCCGTTGACCTGGAAAAGGTACTGGCAGGCAAGAAAGCTTCCGTAAGCTATGGCATCGGTGACAAGACCGAGGCTGTCAACGGCAGCTGTTCGCCGAAAGATTTTGAAACGATGATGCAGCTTACTTATCTGACATTCACGGCTCCACGTCGTGACAACGACGCTTTCGCATCTTACAAAAACCGCAATAAAGCTGCATTGCAAAACATGGAAATGAACCCGCAGGTGGCTTTCAGTGACTCTGTACAAGCAGGGATTTATATGAAACACCCAAGAAAGGTGAGAATCAAGGCCGACATGATTGACAAGATGGATTATGACAAAATCCTGTCAATGTACAATGACCGTTTCAAAGACGCCAGTGACTTTACTTTCATTTTTGTAGGCAACGCGGATGTAGAGCAGATGAAACCTTTGATTGAAGAATACCTGGGTGCCCTGCCCTCCATCAACCGCAAAGAGACTTTTAAGGACAACAAAATCGACATGCGGCAAGGTATTTACAAGAACGAGTTCATCAGAAAGCAAGAAACAGCCAAAGCTTCGAACTTTGTATTGTTGAACGGAGACTGTAAGTATGATTTAAGAAACAATATCCTATTGAATATGACCTGCCAGATTCTTGATTTGGTCTATACGGCTAAAGTGCGTGAAGATGAAGGCGGTACTTACGGCGTATATGTAGGTGGCCAGTTAATCAAATACCCCGAGGAAAAAGCTATTCTCCAAGTCATATTCGAGACGGCACCCGAAAAGAGAGAAAAACTGATGAAGATAATCTTCGCCGAACTTGAAAACATCACAAAAGCCGGTCCGTCCGAAACTGACTTGAACAAAGTGAAAGAATTCATGCTGAAGAAACATACTGAAGACATGAAAGAAAACAGATACTGGCTGAACAGTATTGACGAGTACTTGTTTACCGGCATGAATCCGATAAAAGACTATGACCGGATAGTCAATAGTGTAACCGTAAAAGATATCCAGAAATTTGCAGATGAATTGTTCAAGCAAAAGAATGAGATTGAGGTATCAATGATAAGTCCGGAAGAAAAATAAGCACCAACAACAAAAAAGGCTGCGTTGTTCTTTAAAAAGGTAGCGCAGCCTTTTTTATACATCCATTAAATCAACTACACACAATGAACCTATTTTTAGAACTGGGCCGACACGGTAAACTGGCCGACAAGCGTAATCCGATGTACGAGAAAAGCCGGTTCGCCAAATTCTGGATTTACTTGATGATAGCCTTCTGGGCAGGATACCTCATCTTCTTCGGTACTTCCTTTGCTTTTGCATTCGAAGGAGAAGCAAAAGAAGCCTATCACATACTGAATGCCGGGTTGTTGTTTATCCTCGCCCTAGATTTCCTGACCCGCCTGCCCTTCCAGAAAACGCCTACACAAGAAGTGAAACCCTACATGTTGTTGCCCATCAAACGTAGCCGGCTCATCGATATCTTATTGATCCGTTCCGGCATGGATACATACAACTTGTTTTGGCTTTTCTTCTTCGTTCCCTTTGCCATTCTTACCGTTGCCCGCTTTTACGGAGTAACCGGAGTAATAACCTATATATTAGGCATCTGGCTGCTGATGCTGATCAACAACTACTGGTTCTTGCTGTGCCGTACCCTGATGAGCGAACGCTTCCTTTGGCTACTGTTACCCGTAGGTGTATATGGAGCCATCGCTGCAGCCATGTTCATACCCGAGCACAGTCCGGTATTCGAATTCTCCACCACTGTAGGCGAGGGCTTTATACAAGCTGATCCTCTGACTTTCATCGGAACCGTAGCAGTCATTGCCCTATTATACCTGACAGACCGCATGGTAATCAGCCACATGGTGTACAATGAAATAAATAAAGTAGAAGAAACCACCGTACAGGTAAAGCATGTGTCCGAATACCGCTTCCTGGAACGTTACGGACAAGTGGGCGAATACATGAGACTGGAACTCAAACTGCTGTTACGCAACAAGATTTGCAAACGCGCACTCTATTCAGCGGGCGGTGTAGTCGTAATGTTCAGCGCCATGATTGCCTTCACCGACATTCATCAGGAAAACATGAGAAACTTTTGGGTAATGTACAACTACACCCTTTTCGGTATCCTCTTCCTGAGTACCATCATGGGGTATGAAGGCAACTACATTGACGGCCTGATGAGCCGCAAAGAAAGTATCTACGCCTTGTTGCAAGCCAAATATGCCATATACACTGCAGGGCAGTTGTTCCCGTTGCTACTGATGCTCCCCGCCGCAATCATGGGAAAAATCAGTTTCATGGGGCTCATCTCATGGTTCCTCTTCATCCCCGGATTTGTCTATTTCTGTATGTTCCAGATGGCGGTCTATAACAACAAGACTACCGATCTGAACAACAAGATGACTCAACGCAATGTAGGTACGGGAATGCAGAACCTCATTTCATTCGCAGCCTTCGGTGTACCGCTGCTGATGCTTTTTGTACTGGACTTTTTTTTCGAAAAAGCCACAACGGAATGGATATTCACCATCATAGGCCTTATCTTTATCACCACCTCACGTTTCTGGCTGAAGAATGTATATCAACGTTTCATAAAACGGCGCTACGTGAATATGGAAGGGTTCAGAAACAGCCGTCAATGGTAACCTTGCATCAAAAAGTGATTTACATATAGATATATAGCTAACACAACTCTCCCCTTCTGGGAGGAGAATGAATAAAGAACTCGATTATGATACAAATAAATAACCTTCAGAAAAAGTTCGGCGAAAAAATCGCCGTAAATATAGAAAGCTACACTATCCCGCAAGGTGACATGCTGGGACTGGTAGGTAACAACGGTGCCGGAAAAACCACCCTCTTCCGCCTCATTCTGGATTTACTGAAAGCCGATGGCGGTAACGTCACCATCAACGGCATCGAAGTATCCAAGAGCGAAGAATGGAAAAATACGACCGGTGCTTTCATAGACGACGGATTCCTGATTGATTATCTGACCCCCGAAGAATACTTCTACTTTATCGGCAAGATGTACGGACTGAAAAAAGAAGAAGTAGATGAACGCCTCGCTCCCTTCGAACGATTCATGAACGGCGAAGTGATGGGACAGAAGAAGTTCATCCGCAACTTTTCCATGGGAAACAAACAGAAGATCGGTATCATTTCTGCCATGCTGCACCACCCGCAACTGCTGATACTGGACGAACCTTTCAACTTCCTCGATCCCAGTTCCCAGTCCATCATCAAGCATCTGCTGAAGAAATACAATGAAGAGCACGGGGCCACCGTTATCATCTCCAGCCATAATCTGAACCACACGGTAGATGTGTGTCCCCGTATCGCCTTGTTGGAGTACGGCGCTATCATCCGCGATATCAAAAACGAAAACAACTCTGCCGAAAAAGAACTGGAAGCGTATTTCAACATCGGGGTAGAAGAAGAAATATAATAATATGAAGCGATACCTTTCTTATATAGCGATTCTTTCCGGTCTGTTAATCGGATTCAGTTCCTGCCGCACTTCCGCGCCACGTCTTGACTACAAGGCATTGGCACAGGCTTCTGTCCGCTTAGGAGTGGATATAGAATTGGAAGACAACCACAAACTGTACATCAATGCCGCCGAGTGGATAGGAACCCCTTACCGGGCAGGCGGTGACAACAAGCGTGGGACAGACTGTTCCGGATTAGTATCCCAACTTTATAAGAAAGTTTACCACACCCGTCTGTCAAGAAGTACAGACGGGCAATTGAAGGAAAGCCACAAAGTGTCCCACCGTAATTTACGTGAGGGAGATTTGGTGTTTTTCACCAGCCGTTCTTCCCGCAAGAAAGTAGCCCACGTAGGCATTTACCTTAAAAACGGGAAATTTATCCACGCCAGTACCAGCCAAGGGGTCATTGTCAGCGACCTAAAAGAGCAATACTATACCCGGCACTGGCTTTGCGGAGGAAGAATCAAATAGCATTCCTTCAAAAAGAATCCTTTCCTTTTGTGATTTTAATTGTACTTCTTCCGACCGATAATTCAGAACAAATCCAATAACAAAAAAGAAGAAGACAATGAAAAAACTTTTAGGAATCCTTTTGTGCATCAGCTTTGCACTAAGTGCCAACGCACAACTCTTATGGAAAATATCCGGCAAGGGACTGGAAAAGCCATCTTACATTTTCGGAACTTATCATCTGTCACCGCTCAGCATCAAAGACAGCATTGCCGCCATGCCGCAGGCCATGAATGAAACCTCACAAGTGTATGGCGAAATCGTAATGGCAGATTTGATGCAGCCCGCTGCCATGCAAAGCATGCAACAGCAAATGATGTTGCCTAAAGACACCACCCTGCAGAGCCTGTTCACCTCGGAACAATATGAAGAAATAGGCAAAGCGGTAAAAGAAAACATGATGGTGGACATTGCCATGCTGGCCCGGCTAAAGCCTGCTGCCATCAGCCAACAACTGACCGTACTGATTTTCATGAAACACACTCCGGGGTTTAATCCCCAAACATCCTTGGACGCATATTTCCAGCAACAGGCCGGGCAGCAAGGCAAGAAAGTAGGCGGGCTGGAAACCGCCCAATCGCAAATCGATATCCTTTTCAACAACCAGCCCCTGCGTCGTCAGGCCACTCTGCTCTACTGTATGGCAAGTGACATTGAAAAAAGCGTGGATCAGTCCAAACGGCTGATTTTAGCTTACGAGAAGCAAGACCTTGACGCCATGCTGCAATTGATGGAAGAACGCGACGGCAACTCCTGCGACCCCTTGCCCGGAGAAATGGAAGCACTGCTCGACAACCGCAACAAGGCATGGGTAGAAAAGATGCCTTCCATCATGACAGAAGCCCCCACCCTCTTTGTGGTCGGCGCCGGACACCTGCCCGGCAGCAACGGTGTATTGAATCTACTGAAAGGACAAGGATATACCATTGAAGCCATGAAATAAACATCAAATTCTCTCTGGCACTTTCTCTAACAGAAAACTTTATTCCAAGCTTATGAATATCCGTTCGCAGCTTGTGAATACATGTTCGCAACCTGTGAATATCCGTTCGCAGGCTGCGAACAGAGTTTTATTGTAACTCTGCCACTTTTTAGTCCTAACTCCGGAAGTTTTCCCGGCAGCTTCCAGGGAAGTTATCAGAAGGTACTATCCCAGGAAGCATATAATATCGTCCCAAACGGTAGCTCCGCCAACAGGTTAATTTTACATTGATTTATCCATAATTTTACTTCGAATACATTACCTTTGCCCCAAAAAGTGGCAATGAATTACACAACTTATCTCTTCGACTTCGATTACACCCTCGCCGACTCATCACGTGGCATCGTCACTTGTTTTCGAATCGTGCTCACCCGGCATGGATATACGGAAGTAACGGATGATGACATAAAACGCACCATCGGCAAAACTCTGGAAGATTCCTTCTCCATCCTTACAGGAATAACGGATGCCACACAACTGGCCGGTTTCAAAGAAGAATATCGCAAAGAAGCAGATACGCACATGACCGTAAACACCGTACTATTCCTGGAAACCAAGTCAGTGTTGGTAGCCCTGAAAGATTCGGGTGCACGCATCGGAATCATTTCTACCAAATACCGTTATCGCATCAAGGAACTGCTGGATCAGCATTTCCCCGCCAATTTCATGAATATCATAGTCGGCGGTGAAGATGTAAAAACAGCCAAGCCCTCACCCGAGGGTTTGCTTTTCGCCCTCAAACAGCTGCATGCCACCAAGGCAGAAACACTCTATATCGGTGACAGTACGGTAGATGCCGAAACAGCCCAGGCAGCCGGCGTTGCCTTTGCCGGAGTAACCCACGGAGTAACCACTGCCAAGGAGCTGGGAAAATACCCGCACTGGAAAATCATGAGTACCCTCAACGAGCTACTGGAAGACAAGGAAGAAAAACCTTCCGCATATGAAATCGAAAAGCCGGTCTGCCCCGAGAACACGCCCCCTGTCCCTTCCCGGGAAAAGAAAATGATAAGCGTCTGGCAAACTCTGCTCCTGCTTTTTTTGTTCTGGCTCGCGATTGAAGAACTGGATGTAATCGACAGCTATTTATTCCCAACTCTTTTCATGCTGGCCTTATGGGGAATCTTACAAAAAAGGAGAATCTTACCCGATAAGGCAAGGAGTTTCATCAACCCATGGTATCATCCTTTCAAAGTACGTTTGCGCGCATTCCACATCAAGCTGATACGGGGAAAGCAAACTCCCCCCATCAATAATGAAACAAACATTTGCCTGAATTGCGGAACGACTTATACCGGTAATTATTGCAACCGTTGCGGCCAGAGCCGCAACACTCCCCGCTATCGGTTGAGCAACGCCCTGCGAAACATTGCCGGAGGTTTCTTCAACATAGACAACGGTTTCGGACGCACTCTCCTGGAACTACTCTACCGTCCGGGATATATGATCAGAGATTTCATCGGAGGAAAACGCGTGGAATATTTCCGGCCGTTCCAAACATTGTTCATTCTTGCGGCTCTCTACATCATGACCGTGCAACTGGTTGACCCGGACGCACTAAACAGAAAAGAACAGTCCGAACAAACAGAACAAGAAGAAATCATCGCAGCCCAAGAAGAGCTCAAGAAAAAAATGGGGAACACCGTCTCCAAAGAAAAAAAGGAAGCCCTTGCCATCACAATAAAGAGCCTGGACAAAAGCCTGGACAAGATAAAACAGAAAAACGATTCAGCCTCTGCCACACCAACATGCCCAAACGGCAATGACGAGGATAAACTTTTTGACAAATTCGAAAAAGACACTTCGGAAGTGGGGAATAAACTCGAAAGATTCCTCCAAGAGTCTCCTTTCCTGCTGAAAGTATGGAACCTGCTGAAAAGCTGGGGACACGGCAACAAAGCATTCCGTATCATAGCTACCCTGCCGCTGTTTGCCATCGCCACCCAACTGGCCTTCCGGCGCAGAAAATACAAGCTGAACTATAATACGACGGAACATATCTTCATACAGGCCTATATTGCCTGCCAGATACTTCTGCTAAGCATTGTCGTACTACCTTTCAACGGTCATGCACAAGTTTACGATCTGTACGAACTGCCCTTATGGCTCATTTTCGTCCTATTCTGTTGGGATTACAAACAACTATACCACTGTAGCTGGTGGAAAAGCTTTTGGCGTACCATACTCATGCTGATATACAGCCTGATACTGCTTATTGCCTCTGCTGCCATCGTAGTGGCACTGACAGTAGCCATTGTTTACTTGCTGAAATTTACCCTGTAGCACGGCACCCTCTTTTTCTTACGGCTGAGGTTCTGCTTGTCCTTCCTGTCCGGAGAGAAGAATAAGGAAAAAAGCAAGGAAACATTTGTCTATTCAGAATAAAAACTGTACTTTTGTGCCCGATTATTCCGCACCGGGTTCAATCAAGAGTATTCTAAGTGATTAGAAGCCACCCGACGGAGCTAACTTATACATTATATATAAGAATGTACGCAATTGTAGAAATCAACGGTCAGCAGTTTAAGGCAGAAGCTGGCAAGAAGCTGTTTGTACACCACATGCAGGAAGCAGAAAACGGTGCAACAGTAGAATTCGAGAAAGTTCTTTTAGTGGACAAAGACGGTACTATCACTGTAGGTGCTCCTACTGTAGAAGGTGCAAAAGTTGTTTGCCAGGTAGTATCCAGCATGGTAAAGGGTGACAAAGTTCTTGTTTTCCACAAGAAAAGAAGAAAAGGTTACCGCAAGTTGAACGGTCACCGTCAACAATTCACAGAGTTAACAATTACTGAAGTAGTAGCTTAATCAATTAAAAAAGTAAGAAGAAATGGCACATAAAAAAGGTGTCGGTAGTTCTAAGAACGGCCGCGAATCACAGAGCAAGAGATTAGGCGTTAAGATATTTGGTGGCGAAGCTTGCAAAGCAGGTAACATCATCGTTCGTCAAAGAGGTACTGAATTCCACCCGGGTGA
>MJGMH1__coassemble_2637_pt1 | contig 10693 bp, 6 predicted proteins | sample MJGMH1__metabat2_high_PE_019 | metagenome-assembled genome bin MJGMH1
TGCCGGATAAATATAGAAGTGGCCGGAATATGTTCCGTTTTTGCCGGCATACATACTGATGGAGGCATTCGATATATCCAGCAGCTCCAGGCTCTTGAATTCGTCACGCAGGTGGCGGAAGTCTGTCGCGTTCAGTTTGCCTTGCAGGGTCAGATGGGTGATTTGATTGGCTTCCGCTTCAGTCATTAATTCCACCAGGGTACCCGGTTTGGCCACATAGTATGTCTTGCTTTTCTGTGCCGAGGCATTCAGCATTAAACCTAATCCGGCTGTAATTAAGAGTATTTTCTTTAGTCTCATGCTTTCAATTCAGATGGTTTGAATTTTCAAATATAAGAAGAATATGTCAAGGATGGATGCCGTTTTTTCTTTTTATTATTATTTTTGTCGGATATTAATCTATAAGAAACCGATGAAGACAGAAGAAAAAGTTGCCGGAGAGCTTGCTGCGGCAAGTAAGGCCGGAGCCGTCCGGCAGGTGATAGTTGATATCGTACTGTTTACTGTACTCACTTTCGTGTTACTGTTTCTGTTTACCATTCCTTTCATGCTCGTTTTCCCCCAGTTGGCGTCAGAAGGGAGTGGAAGGAACATTTATTTCCTGATGCTGAACGAGGGAGTGATGCTGGCGGGCGTGCTCTTCGCCGCATGGCTGGTGTTGACAATCAGACACCGTCCTCTGTCAAGTTTGGGATTGTCTCTGCAAGGCTGTTGGAAAAGCCTGTTGAAGGGGGCCGTGTTTGTTGCGGGGCTATACCTTGTCGGTTTTGGGGTATCCTTGTTGTCGGGGGTGATCGAAGTGGCGGACGTTGCGTTTTCTCCCGTTTCCCTGTTGTTGAGCCTTCTGTTCTTCTTCTTGGTTGCCATTACGGAAGAGCTGATGGTACGCGGGTTTATCCTGGGACGCATGTTGGATGGAGGCATCAATAAATTTGCGGCACTGTTTATGTCGTCAGTGATTTTTTCGCTGCTGCACGTTCTCAATCCGGACTTTGCCTTTGTGCCGTTCCTGAATATCGTGTTGGCCGGTTTCTTCTTGGGAGCTTCCTATGTCTATACGCGCAACCTCTGCTTTCCCATAGCCCTGCACTGGTTCTGGAACTGGATTCAAGGTCCTGTCCTGGGATATAAAGTCAGTGGAAATGAATTGGGCGGCGAGAGCCTGCTAACCCTTCGCCTTCCCGAAGAAAATCTGATAAACGGAGGTGCCTTCGGGTTTGAGGGATCTCTTCTTTGTTCTGGCCTGCTGGTACTTGGCACTGCGTTGATTATCGGATATTATAATAGACATGCATCCGATAAGCTTGGCCGGTAATGCTTATATAGAAGGCAGGTTTGGGAAGTTAAGGGAAAAGTTTCTTTAAGTTGGGAGAAAACCTTCTTTACGTTAAGAGAAAAGTTCTTCCTTGACTGGAATGATCTCTGTTCAAAGCCTGTGAATACATATTCGCAGTGCTTGAACATATATTCAAGCCGCTTGAATACATATTCACAAGCTTTGGACAAAGTTCCTTAATCCTGTGCCACTCCTTTCAGTGTCAGCTGTATGCGCTTGCGCTCTATGTCTATGCTGAGTACTTTGACACGCAGCTGCTGATGAATGGATACTACTTCGTTGGGATCTGATATGAATCTGTCGGCAAGTTGGGAGAGGTGTATCAGGCCATTCTCTTTGATGCCTATATCGACGAATGCGCCGAAATTGGTGATGTTGCCTACGATTCCCGGCAGTTCCATGCCCTCACGCAGGTCGTTGATGGTACGTACATTTTGGTCAAACTCAAAAAGCTTGATGGGACCGCGCGGGTCACGTCCGGGCTTGTCCAGTTCCTGCAGGATGTCTTTCAGGGTAGGCATGCCGACGGTAGGCGAGAGGTAACGTTCCGGATTGATTTTCAGCCGCAGTTCCTTGTTGCTTGTCAGTTCGGTCACGCTACACCCCAGATCCTGTGCCATTTGCTCTACAATGCAGTAGCTTTCGGGATGTACGGCTGTATTGTCCAACGGATTCTTGGCATCGGGAATGCGTAAGAAGCCGGCGCACTGTTCAAAGGCTTTGGCACCCATGCGCGGAACTTTCATCAGCTCCTTCCGGGAGGCGAACGCTCCGTTCTCGGCCCGGTAGTTCACGATGTTCTGTGCCAGCTGCGGGCCTAATCCGGAGATATAAGTCAGCAGGTGGCTGCTTGCGGTGTTCAGGTTTACCCCTACCTGGTTGACGCAGTTCTCGACGGTCTGGTCCAACGATTTTTTCAGTTTGCCTTGATCCACGTCATGTTGGTATTGCCCCACACCGATGGACTTGGGGTCAATCTTCACCAGCTCGGCCAAGGGATCCATCAGACGCCGTCCTATGGACACTGCGCCACGTACCGTCACGTCGTATTCGGGGAATTCATCCCGTGCAATCTTGGAAGCCGAATAAATGGACGCTCCCTGTTCGCTGACGATGAACACCTGTACTTCCCGGTTGAAAGACTGGCGCTTCAGGAAGTCTTCCGTTTCCCTGCTTGCCGTCCCGTTGCCGATGGCGATAGCGTCTATTTTATAAGCTTCTATCATCTTCTGCAGTTTGGAGAATGCCTCCTTGCCCTTGCTTACCGGAGGGTGCGGGTAGATATTCTCGTTGTGCAACAGGTTGCCCTGCGCATCCAGACATACCACTTTGCATCCGGTTCTGAATCCCGGGTCTATCCCCATCACACGCTTTTGTCCCAATGGAGAAGCAAGCAGCAGCTGGCGTAGGTTTTCGGCAAACACCTTGATGGCTTCCTCATCGGCGCGCTCTTTGCTCAGAGCGGCGAATTCGGTTTCGATGGAAGGCTTGAGCAGGCGCTTGTAGGCATCCTGCACGGCTTCCTGCACTTGCTGCCCGCATGCGTTGCCGCTGCGCACGAACTGGCGTTCCAGACGTTCCAGGCACTCTTCGTCGTCGGGGCTGATGCTGACCTTCAACAAACCTTCCGCTTCGGCGCGGCGGATGGCAAGCAGTCGGTGGGAACTGCAACGTTTCAAGGATTCCGAGCAATCGAAATAATCCCTGTATTTGGCAGCCTCTTCTTCCTTGCCCTTGACAACCTTTGCGGTCAGGACGCCTTGCCGTGCAAAGGAGTTGCGTACGCTGTTCCTGGCACGTTCGTCTTCGCTGACATGTTCCGCAATGATGTCCCGGGCACCTTTCAAGGCATCTTCCACATCTTTCACATCCCCTTTCACATAATCGGCCGCACGGCTTTCCGGATGAGGCTCCCGTTGCAGCATGAGCAGGGTGGCAAGAGGTTCCAGCCCTTTCTGACGGGCTGCTTCGGCGCGTGTCTTGCGTTTGGGCTTGTAAGGAAGATAAATGTCTTCCAGGGTGGTATTGTCCCAAGTCTCACTTATGCGTTTCCGGAGGTCATCCGTCAGCTTTCCCTGTTCCTGGATGGTATTGAGGATGGTTTCCTTGCGTTTCGCCGTTTCATTCAGCTTTTCATATTGTGTTTGGATGGCTTCGATCTGCACCTCGTCCAAACCTCCTGTCACCTCTTTGCGGTAACGGCTGATGAAAGGAATGGTGGCTCCGTCATTCAGCAGTCCAAGTGTCTGACTGATTTGTTTTTCCGATATGCCGAGCGCGTCGGATATCATACGGTGAAATAATTGTATCATTTGAATTCTTTTTAATGGGGTGTCAAATGTACGAAAAATAGTTGTTTTTTCGGGATTCTTCCAACTTTATATTGTATATTTGCCGCAATAACAATGGATAGATGGACGTATCTGAAAGCATATATAAAATATTGTCATGCCTGTTGGCGCTTTTCTTTCTTTCCCTGCCTGTCTTTTCCGCGACGGGCGACCACCCTGTGTTGATTATAAGTTCTTACAATCCGGATGCCCGCCAGACATCGGGGAATATCTCGGACTTTATGGAGGAATACCAACGGCTGGGAGGCAAGAATGTCATTGTGCTGGAGAACATGAACTGCAAGAGCTTCTCGGAATCTCCCCGGTGGACCCGGAGGCTGAAAGCATTGTTGGCAAAATACCGGGGGGCGGAGAGTCCGTCTTTAATTGTGCTCATCGGCCAGGAAGCCTGGGCAGCCTACCTTTCCTTGGGCGACTCGATAGAGAGTGACATTCCGGTTTTAAGTGCGTTGTCCAGCAGGAATGCCATCCTGTTGCCGGACAGGACAGACACTTTGAAGACTTGGATGCCCGAGTCGGTCGATTTCTTTGATGATTTTCCTGAATCGCCCGTCAAGGCCGGGTTTATGTTCCAGTATGATGTGGCGGCCAATATCCATATGATAAAGAAACTGTATCCGGAAACGAAGAATATAGCTTTTATATCGGACAACAGTTACGGGGGCGTTTCTTTGCAGGCATACGTCGTGAAGGAGATGAAGAAGTTCCCCGAACTGAATCTGATTCTTTTGGACGGGCGTGTAAACACCATCTACACCATTATCGAGCAGCTGCATGAATTGCCGGAGAATACGGCTGTTCTTCTGGGCACCTGGAGAGTGGATATGAACGATGGCTATTTCATGCGCAACGCCACCTACGCCATGATGGAGGCGGCACCCGATTTGCCCACTTTCTCACTGACATCCGTTGCCTTGGGGTATTGGGCCATCGGCGGCGTGGTACCGGTGTATCGTCCTTTGGGCAAAGAAATGGCGCAGCAGGCTGTCCGGCTCTTGTCGCATGCGTCGGAAACGAAGGATGGCGTGAAGATAATCCCCTGCGAAACGCTTCTCGACTATGAAGTCGTCAGGGAGAAGGAGCTTGACATATCAAGCATTCCGGGACCTGTAAAATACGTGAACGTCGCTCCTTCTTTTTATGGACAGTATAAGTATCAGATATGGACCGTGGTGGTTGTACTGGTGGTATTGGTAATAGCGTTGCTGGTGTCTTTGTATTTTTATTACCACACAAAGAAATTGAAAGATGATCTTGAAGAGTCCGAAGGCGCCCTGCGGGAGGCGAAAGACCGGGCGGAAGAGTCAAGCCGCTTGAAGAGTGCGTTTCTTGCCAATGTGAGCCATGAGATCCGTACGCCGCTGAATGCCATTGTCGGATTCTCGGATGTATTGTCGGCAGGAGGAAGTTCCGAAGAGGAACAGCGTACTTATTTTGAAATCATCAAGACCAATTCCGATTTGCTGCTCCGGCTGATCAATGACATACTCGACGTGTCCCGTTTGGAGGCGGACCGTGTTTCGTTCACGCTGGAGAGGTGTGATGTGGTGCAGGTTTGCCGGCAGGCGACGGCCACGGTGGAGCAGGCGCGTAAGTCCGATAATAAGTTCCGGTTTGAATGCGGGCATGAGTCGGTAGAGATGCGGACGGATATACAGCGTTTGCAGCAGGTGGTGATCAACTTGCTTTCCAATGCTAATAAATTTACAGTGGACGGTACCATCACTTTGAAAATAGAAATAGACCGGGACAGCAATATGGCCGTGTTCTCGGTGACAGATACCGGCTGCGGCATTCCTTCGGACAAGCAGAAACTGGTGTTTGAGCGTTTTGAAAAGCTGAATGAATACGTGCAGGGTACCGGACTGGGGCTGTCTATCTGTAAGCTGATTACTGAGAAGTGGGGCGGAAAGGTTTGGATAGACCCTGGCTACACGGACGGTGCAAGATTCATGTTTACCCATCCCATGAATTTATAAGAAGATGTTTGATATGAAAAAAATGAGTTGTTTCTTTGTCTGTATTTCCTTTCTGGCCGGCATGCTGCCTGCACAAGAAAGGGAGGTGAAACTTAAAATCATTCAGACCAGCGATGTGCATGGCAATTACTATCCTTATGATTTTATCCATGAAAGGGAGGCGTCCGGAAGCCTGGCGCGTGTGTACGCGTTGGTGCGGAAGCAGCGTGAGGTCTATAAGGATAACCTGATTTTATTGGATAACGGTGATATCCTGCAGGGACAGCCCACAGCGTATTATTACAATTATATAGATACCGTCGCTCCCCATGTGACTGCCGGGATGATGAATTTTATGGGGTACGATGCAGGAAACATGGGAAACCATGATGTGGAGACGGGACGTGCTGTTTTCGACCGTTGGGCGGGAGACTGCCGGTTTCCCATATTGGGTGCCAACATCATAGATACCGCTACCGGGCAGCCCCATTTCAAACCCTATGAGGTATTTGAACGGGACGGGGTCAGGATTGCCGTCATGGGGATGATTACTCCCGCCATTCCGGTGTGGCTGTCGGAGAACTTGTGGAAAGGATTGCGTTTTGAGGATATGGAGGAGACTGCCCGCAAGTGGATGAAGATTATCCGTGAGAAAGAGCGTCCGGATTTGGTTGTCGGTATGTTTCATGCCGGACAGGCTGCCCAGTGGATGGCAGGCTTGTACCGTGAGAATGCTTCCGTGGAGGTAGCCCGGAATGTTCCCGGTTTTGATGTTGTACTGATGGGGCACGACCATGCCCGCGAATGCAGGAAGATAGCGAATATAGCCGGTGATTCGGTACTGGTCATGGATCCTGCCAGCAATGCCGTTGTGGTGAGTGATGTGGAGGTGACCCTGAAACTGCGTGACGGCAAGGTGGTGGACAAGCAGATTGACGGAACATTGTCCGATACCGGGAACTACGGTATCAGTGAGGAATTTGTCAGCCATTTCGCCCCGCAATACCGGACGATTCAGAATTTTGTATCCAAGAAGATAGGCCACTTCACGGAAACGGTTTCTACACGTCCTGCCTATTTCGGTCCTTCGGCGTTCGTCGATTTGATTCATAGCCTGCAACTGGAAATCAGCGGGGCCGATATATCCTTTGCCGCACCGTTGTCCTATGATACGGAAATCAAGGAAGGAGATGTGTTTGTAAACGATATGTTCAATCTGTATAAGTATGAGAACATGCTTTACACAATGAACCTTTCCGGCAGGGAGATCCGCAATGCCTTGGAGATGTCCTATGGTTTGTGGACGAACCGGATGACATCGCCGGAAGACCACCTCCTGCTTTTCCGCGAGCATCGTCGTGAAGGTGCCGAAGACAGGGCTGCATTCAAGAACTTCAGCTTTAATTTCGATTCGGCAGCCGGCATCATCTATACGGTGGATGTCACAAAGCCGGAGGGTGAAAAGGTGAGCATTGCCGGCATGGCGGACGGAACTCCGTTTGACATGGATAAAATCTATAAGGTAGCCTTGAATTCATACCGTGGCAATGGTGGAGGCGAGTTGCTGACGAAAGGGGCGGGGATTTCCCAGGATGAGTTGAAGAAACGCATCATCAGTTCCACCGACAAGGATTTGCGTTATTATCTGATGCAATATATCGAGCGTAAGAAGAAGATTGAGCCGCGTGCGCTGAATCAGTGGAAGTTTATTCCGGAGGAATGGGTGGCGCCTGCTTCCCGGCGTGATTACGACTCCCTGTTTGGTAAAATTAAAAAATAAATTCCTATCTTTGCGGCTCAAATTCATTGGAACAAGTTTTTGGACGTGAAGCAAAAGAAGAAAATCATAGGGGCATTATGCTTGCTGGTATTGTTTGTAATGTACCAGACAAGCATAACGGCTTTTACCCACGTCCATTATGTGAACGGAGTGCTGGTTACCCATTCGCACCCGTTCCATGATACCCACTCGCACTCCAAGACTTCACTTGTCGTTATCGGGCATCTGTCAACGTTCTGTTCACCGGAAGTGGACGTATATGAGGTACAGCATCCGATGCGTACCCTGCTGGCTGTGCTCAAATCTGCTCCCGCAACTCCTACGGTAAAGGGAGAGATCATCCGGAGTCTGTCTCTTCGTGCCCCTCCCGCTTTCTTTTTATAAATACGGCTCATAGGAAAGGGTAGATTTCCCTTTCAGAATCTATTGTATTATTTATAAAAACAGCGATAGAAGGCAAAAGAGAGAGAAAATCTGTTCTTTTGTTCTTATGTCCCAAAACACACGTTAATTTAATGAAGCATTACATATTGGCGTTGGTACTTGCAGTGGCAGGTATCAGTGCAGTCTATGCCGTTAATCCTATAAAGGAAGGCAACATGATTTCCGGTCACGTGATCGAGAAGGGAACAGAGGAGAATATACCATATGCCACGATTTTGATAGTAGGAACCGGCCAGGGGACGGTATCTAATGAAGAAGGACAATTTGAGTTCCGCAAACTTCCTGCGGGGAAATACAAGCTCCGGGTATCCGCAGTAGGTTACAAGACCCAGGAGAAAGAAGTGGAAGTCAACAAGGATTTCACGGCGGTCATACACTTCCAGATGGCCGAAGAAAGTTTTATGACGGATGAAGTGGTGGTGTCTGCCAACCGTAACGAAGTGAGCCGCAAGGCTGCCCCGGTAGTGGTCAACGTAATGAGTGCCAAACTCTTTGAGATGGTCAACTCCACCGACCTGGCCAAGACGCTGAACTATCAGTCCGGCTTGCGCGTAGAGAACAATTGCCAGAATTGTGGTTTCCCGCAAGTACGTATCAATGGTCTGGAAGGTCCTTATTCACAGATTTTGATCAACAGCCGCCCCATCATCAGTGCATTGAGCGGGGTATATGGTCTGGAGCAGATTCCGGTGAATATGATTGAACGGGTAGAAGTGGTACGCGGTGGCGGTTCTGCCCTGTTCGGTGCCAATGCCGTGGGAGGTACTATCAATATCATCACGAAAGATCCCATCAACAACTCTTTCCAGGTATCCAGCATGTTTTCCAATATGGACGGAAAGTCCTGGGAACAATATATGGGAGGCAACGTGTCCATGGTGGCTAAAGACAATTCTTACGGCATAGCCCTCTATGAAAGTTACCGCAACCGCAATCCATACGACCGCGACGGGGACGGGTTCTCCGAGCTGGGCAAGCTGAACATGAATACTTTCGGTTTCCGTGCCTATTACCGTCCTACCCATTTCAGCCGCATTAACCTGGAATATCACACCACCAACGAGTTCCGTCGCGGTGGGAATAAGTTCGATTTGCAGCCCCATGAAACAGACATCACGGAGCAGACCAAGCACATTATCAATAGCGGAGGCCTGAGTTACGACCTGTTTTGGAAAGAGTACAAGCATAAGATTTCCGTTTACGGCTCTATCCAGCACACCGACCGTAACAGCTACTATGGCGCCCGGGAAGATATGAATGCATACGGCAAGACCAAAGACCTGACCTGGGTAGCCGGCGGAATGTATGTGGGCAATATGGACAATTGTTTCTTCGCCCCTGCTACTTTTACCGGCGGGCTGGAGTACCAGAACAATTCTCTGCATGATATCATGACAGGCTATCACCGTGATATGGAGCAGGATGTGCGCATAGCCAGCGCCTTTGTCCAGAACGAGTGGAAGATGAACTATCTGACCATGCTGGTAGGCGCCCGCCTGGATAAGCACAACCTCATCAACAACTTGATATTCAGTCCGCGTGTCAACCTTCTATATAAGCCTACGGAAGATTTCCAGGCCCGTCTGACTTATTCTACCGGCTTCCGTGCTCCCCAGGCGTACGATGAAGACTTGCATGTGACTGCCGTAGGAGGCGAGGGGGTACAGATCAAGCTGGCGGACAACTTGAGCGAGGAGCGCTCCAATAGTTACAGCGGCTCTGTAGATTGGACTACCCGTTTGGGACATTGGCAGGCGAATATTCTTGTGGAAGGATTTTATACGGACTTGCGTCATGTTTTCGTGTTGGAGGAAATCGGCAAGAATCAATATGGTGATGTTATAAAAGAGCGGCGCAACGGTAACGGCGCCCGTGTATATGGTGCCAATCTGGATGCGAAGATTGCTCATGGCAAGGAGGCGCAGTTTCAGCTGGGCTTTACGGCGCAGCGTAGCCGTTATACCCAAGCAGAGGTGTGGACGAAAGTTGACGGCAAGAACCTTACGACCAAACGTATGCCGCGTACTCCGGACTATTACGGCTACTTTACATTCTCGTCTGCACCGGTGAAGAATTTCGACTTCTCTTTATCCGGCACCTATACGGGCAAAATGGTGGTCCCTCATTATGCTCCTAAGGAGATCTTTGAGGGAGCCATTGTCAATATCGAGAAAGACCGTATGGAACATACTCCCCAGTTCATGGACTTGAACCTGAAGTTGAATTATACATTTGTGCTTCACGACCATATCAAGTTACAGTTGAACACAGGTGTACAGAATATATTCAATAGTTTCCAGAAAGATTTGGATAAAGGGACATTGCGTGATTCCGGCTACTTCTACGGGCCTACGCAGCCCAGAACTTTCTTTGTCGGCTTCAAAATAATGAATTAGGCTCTCTTTTTAATTATTTTTAAAATATTATTCCGGGAGATAACCTTACTTTTGCCCGCAAAGTGCGAAAACGATGGAAACTAAAAGCATACGGAATGTAGATATATCTTTGATACAGCATTTGCCGATGATTGATTTCATCGGCAATGATTTTGCTATTTTTGATGATATAAAGGATATGCCTTTGTCTCCTTATCCCACCCGTTTGAATGCGGCTTGTTTTTGCGTTTGCCTGAAAGGGTGGTGCAGGATGCACATCAACTTGCAAAAGTACGAATTGTCCGAAGGCATGATGGGGATTATACTTCCCGACCAGATTGTCCAGCAGGGAGGGCGTTCGGATGATTTTTCGGGTATCTTTATCGCGATTTCCAAAAGCTTTATTGATGGTGTGCTGCCTACGATGCAGCAACTGTTCCCGTTGTTCT
>MJGMH1__coassemble_2650_pt1 | contig 10581 bp, 7 predicted proteins | sample MJGMH1__metabat2_high_PE_019 | metagenome-assembled genome bin MJGMH1
ATGCATTGGCGCCGACACGCGCAGACCTGGAATGTTTATATCGGATTCAACAAGAGTTTCGGTGACAAGCTGAACATAGACGCTTCCTTGGCTGCAGAGCATTACAAGAACACCGTCTGGAACCGATGGGACTGGTATCCCGTTTTAAACTTGAACTATATGCCCGCACCGGGACATATCCTTCAGTTTTCGTTGAGCAGCGAAAAGGAGTATCCTGCTTATTGGGTAACACAGGATGCCGTTTCTTACCTTGGCGGCGGGTATTCGGAGTTGCATGGCAACCCGTTACTGAAGCCTGCCCAAGAGTATGGAGCAAGAATGACTTACATACTGAAAGGAAAATACATTTTCGGCGCTTGGTTTGCGCATACGAAAGACTATTCCACACAGCTCCTCTACCAATCTTCCCAACGTCTGGTGGAAATCTACAAGGAGATGAATTTTGATTACCATCAGCAGGCAGGTATTCAGGTATCCGTCCCATTCAAGGTAAAGAACTGGCTGAACTCACGTCTCACTCTTATCGGTGTATGGCAGCACGAGAAGAACAGTCACTTTTGGGATGTTCCTTTCAATCGCAAGCAGTGCTATGGCGTTGCCCGGATGACCCATACCTTTACACTCTCCTCCAAACCCGACTTGAAGCTGACCGTCGCGGGATTTGTACACAATAAAGGTATTCAGGGTATCTATGACCTGCCTACTTCGGGTAATGTAGATATCTCCTTGCGTTATGGGTTTGCCAAGAGTAAGGCTGTTCTCAATCTTTATTGCAACGATATTTTCGAGACGGGGCAGATTAATCCCCGCATTCGCTTTAAGACGCAGAACGTGACGAACCATTACTCCTGTTTCCGGGAGTTCGGCGTGTCGTTTACTTATAAATTCGGAGGTTATAAAGAAAAACAACGGGAAGCAGTGGATACGTCACGATTTAAATAATTAACCGGGGGCTTTGTTTGCTTATCTCATGAGAATCATATAGATTTGTGGATATCCTTATAACCCCAAAAACAATCATATCGCTTTGACATTGGAATAAAATGCATCAAGATGTTTCCGGTGGTCTGGAGTTTTTTGTACTTTTGCAACTTTTAAAAAGGTAAAGTTGTTTAGTAAATTAAAAGACCCTATTATGAAATCGGACATTGAAATAGCCCGCAGCATAGAGCTGAAGAAAATAAAGCAAGTTGCCGAAAGTGTAGGCATTCCGCGCGAAGAAGTGGAGAACTACGGACGTTACATTGCCAAGATTCCCGAGCAACTGATTGACGAGGAAAAGGTAAAGCGCAGCAACCTTATATTGGTGACGGCCATTACGGCAACGAAAGCAGGTATCGGCAAGACTACGGTATCCATCGGTCTGGCATTGGGATTGAACAAGATCGGAAAGAAAGCCATCGTTGCTTTGCGTGAACCTTCACTCGGTCCCTGCTTTGGCATGAAAGGCGGCGCGGCGGGCGGTGGATACGCCCAAGTGCTTCCTATGGAAAAAATCAACCTGCATTTCACCGGAGATTTCCATGCCATCACTTCCGCGCATAACATGATATCTGCTTTGCTGGATAATTATATCTACCAGCACCAGGCGGAAGGTTTCGGACTGAAAGAGATCATCTGGAGACGTGTGCTCGACGTGAACGACCGTTCGCTGCGCAGCGTAGTGACAGGTTTGGGCCCCCGCACCAACGGCATTACCCAGGAGTCCGGATTTGACATTACTCCGGCATCGGAAATCATGGCGATCCTCTGCCTTGCAAAAGATACCGATGACTTGCGCCGGCGCGTCGAGAACATCATTCTGGGTTTTACTTACGATGGCAAACCGTTTACGGTGAAGGACTTGGGCGTTGCCGGAGCCGTCACCGTGTTATTGAAGGACGCTATCCACCCCAATCTGGTACAGACTACCGAAGGAACCGCCGCTTTTGTTCATGGTGGCCCATTCGCCAATATCGCGCACGGTTGTAATTCGATTCTTGCCACCAAGATGGCGATGACTTTCGGAGACTACGTAATCACGGAAGCCGGATTCGGTGCAGACTTGGGGGCAGAGAAATTTTATAATATCAAATGCCGCAAGAGTGGGTTGAGCCCTAAATTGACAGTTATTGTAGCTACCGCACAAGGGCTGAAAATGCATGGAGGAGTCAGCCTGGAGCGTATCAAGGAACCGAATATGGAAGGTTTGCGTGAAGGCTTCGGCAATCTTGACAAGCATGTCCGTAACCTCCGTTCCTTCGGGCAGACCGTGGTGGTTGCGTTCAACCGCTTTGCCGGTGACACCGATGAAGAAGTCGATGCCATCCGCCGTCATTGCGAGGAAGAACTGAAAGTGGGCTTTGCTATCAATAATGCCTTTGCAGAGGGTGGGGAAGGCGCCGTTGACTTGGCGGGCCTTGTGGTAGAGACCATAGAAAAAGAGCCGTCCGCTCCGTTGCGATACACTTATGAGGAAAATGATTCCGTACAACGGAAGATCGAAAAAGTGGCATGTAATCTGTATGGGGCAAGTGTGGTGACTTACAGCAGCGCCTCACGCAAGATGATAAAGCGGATAGAAGAAATGGGCATAGCCCATTATCCTGTCTGCATTGCCAAGACCCAATATTCGTTTTCTGCCGATCCTAAGCTATACGGTGCAGTCAACAATTTCGAGTTCCACATAAAAGACATCGTCATCAATAACGGTGCTGAAATGATAGTGTCCATTGCCGGTGAGATACTCCGTATGCCCGGTTTGCCCAAGTCTCCGCAAGCGGAACGCATTGATATAGTCGGAGGGGAGATTGAAGGACTTTCATAGTCCGGTGCCCTGAAATGGACGAAAGAATAAGATTCAGCCCCACAACCTCTTGATTATACAGGTTGCGGGGCTGTTTTATAACTGTTAAGGGCACGCTTCCTAGTATGCGAACAACGGGTATTTTTCCATTGTCTTGTTTACGCGTGCGCGGACTTCCGCAATCACTTGTTCGTTGTCAACGTTAGAGAGTACGGTTTCAATCATTTCAGCGATTTCCAGCATCAAGTCTTCTTTCGCGCCACGGGTTGTAATGGCGGGAGTACCCAGACGTATGCCGGAAGTCTGGAATGCGGAACGGCTGTCAAACGGAACCATGTTCTTGTTTACGGTGATGTCGGCGGATACCAGTGCTTTCTCGGCTACCTTACCTGTCAGGTCGGGATACTTGCTGCGCAGGTCAACCAGCATGGAGTGGTTGTCCGTACCGCCCGATACAATGGTGAAACCGCGGTCTATCAAGGCTTGTGCCAGGACGGCGGCATTCTTTTTCACTTGCTTGGCATACTCTTTCCATTCCGGTTGCAGGATTTCACCGAAAGCTACAGCCTTGGCGGCGATGACGTGTTCCAGCGGGCCGCCCTGGATACCGGGGAATACGGCAGAGTCGAGCAATTGGGACATCATCTTGATTTCACCTTTCGGAGTTTTCTTGCCCCACGGGTTGGGGAAGTCCTTACCCATCATGATGACACCGCCGCGGGGACCGCGAAGAGTCTTGTGGGTGGTGGAAGTCACGATATGGGCATACTTTACAGGATTATCCAGTTCTCCCGCCGCAATCAGTCCGGCAGGGTGCGCCATGTCAATCAGCAGGATGGCGCCTACCTTGTCTGCAATTTCACGCATGCGTTTGTAGTCCCATTCGCGGGAATAAGCAGAACCGCCGCCGATAATCATTTTCGGCTTCTCGCGCAAGGCGACTTCTTCCATCTGGTCATAATCCACACGGCCCGTTTCTTTATTCAGATTGTATTCGCAGGGAGTGTAGATGATGCCGGAAGTGTTCACCAAAGAACCGTGGGAGAGGTGGCCGCCGTGTGCAAGGTTCAGTCCCATGAATTTGTCACCCGGATTCAGGACTGCCAGGAATACGGCTGCATTGGCTTGCGCACCGGAGTGCGGTTGTACATTGGCCCATTCGGCACCGAAGATTTGTTTCAGGCGGTCAATGGCGATTTGTTCGCTCTGGTCCACCACTTCGCAACCACCGTAATAACGCTTGCCGGGGTAGCCTTCAGCGTATTTGTTGGTGAGGCAGGAACCCATTGCCTGCATGACTTGGTCACTTACAAAGTTCTCTGATGCAATCAATTCAATGCCTTTGAGCTGGCGTTGATGTTCTTTTTCGATGATCTCGAAAATTAAGTCGTCTCTTTTCATTCTTGCTTATTAGATAAGTTTGATAAATCTCTATGTATATCTTGTTAACTACGCAAATTTACAGGAAATAAATGAATAAATTGAAAGAAAAGGAAGAAATTTACTGTCAAAAGAACACTCCCAAGGAAAAACTGAGAACATTGTCGCGGCGGTGGAAACGGATTTCATTGTTGGAGCCGCTGCCATCCGCCGGGTTGTTTGCGGGGGCTTCATAAGTTACCCGTTTGGAAATGTTGTGCAGCCCGATGTCATACCTGAAATCGAAGAAGATGCGTGAAATGGTCACGGCTATGCCTACAGTGAAGCTGAGGTTCAGCGGACGCAGTTCCTCCCTGATGTTGAGTTGGTCGAAGCGCTCGAAGGTGACTTCACTTTTCTTGTCCCAGATATAGCGTATTTTCGGACCGCCGAAGGCGGCAAGGCTATACGGGCCTTCCTTGATGAAATTGTATCCGTAGATGACGGGGATGTCGATGCTGTGGATGGAGGAAGTGATGGAGGCCTCTGCGGGGACCGTTCCGGCAGGAGCGCCTTCGGGCAGGGGCTTTTCGAAAGTGATGTTGCACCGGTTGACGTTGTAGGAAATCTCCGGCTGCAGGAAATGCCGGTCAAAATTGATCCGTATGAAAAGGGAGCCGAAATAACCGATTTTGTAATTGTTCTGCACTTCATCGATGGCAACCCCGTTGACGCTGAAGTTGGAGACGAGGAACAAGGAAGAGGTGAATCCCCCTTTGACGCCAAAGTTTACAGGACGGTCATGGTGGGATTTTAAGTGTTCTTCATCGGTTGTTCCGGGCACGGCGGGAGCCTGTCCCCACATCATGGCAGGGAACGCCAGCAAGCATAAACCACTGAAGATTCGTCTTAATCCCATCATCTTGTCGTCCTACCGTTTTTTTACTTATTGTTCTTTTTCTTTTCGACGGACCAACCGAATTTGCCGATTTTCTCGCCTAATCCGTAATATCCTCCATGTACATATACCAGCGGGTTGGTTTCGGCCAGTTCCAGTTTACCGGTCTCCGGATTCAGGTTCTCCGTATCGGCACGGACATTGACTACGTCGGCAATGAACATGTCATGTGATCCGAGGGTGACGATTTCCTTTACCCGGCATTCGATGCACAGGGGAGATTCTTCGATGACGGGTGCGCTGACAACGGTACTTTTGCCGGGAGTGAGATGCATTTCCTCAAACTTGTTGTGGTCTTTGCCGGAACGTACGCCACACCAGTCTGTAGCCTTTGCCATATCTTCCGTGGTAAGGTTGATGACAAACTCCATATTCCGCTTGATGATATCGTAGGAGTGGCGTTCGGGACGTACGGAGATGTAGCACATGGGCGGGTTTGTACAGATTGTGCCCGTCCATGCCACTGTCAATATGTTGTATTCTTCCGGAGTGCTTCCGCAGCTGACCAAAACAGCCGGCAGCGGATAAATCATGGTTCCGGGTTTCCAGTCTTCTTTCATGGGATATCAGATGATTTCAATGTTCTCGCGGGTCTGTTCCTTTTCGCAGTAATGGCATTTAATGACGCAGTTCCCTTTATCTACCACATGGAACAGCGTAGGCATCGGCTCGTTGTTTGTGATGCATTTGGGATTGGCGCATTTTACGATGCCGCGCAGTTCGTCCGGAAGGCAGACTTCACGTTTTTCTACCACCTCATAATCACGGATAATGTTCAGCTTTACGTTGGGGGCCACTACGGCGATCCGGTTGATTTCCTCGTCACAGAAAAACTTGTCGGCGATCTTGATAATGCCTTTGGTACCTAACTTTTTACTTTTCAGGTTGAAACCGATGGTGATGTTGTTGTTCATGTGCTCCAGGCCAAGCAGGGAGACAACGGTGAACAGCTTTTCAGAAGGTATATGGTCAATGACCGTTCCGTTTTCCAGGGCGGCTACTTGCAATTCTTGTTTCTTTTCGTTCAACATCTTCTTATTTCCGATTTAACAATTTACGATATATTTTCTCACTTCCTCCAGTGTGATGCCCAATACGTCGCAGAGGATAGCCTCACGGGCATATAAACCGTTCTGTGCCTGCTGGAAATAATAGGCTTTCGGGCTGTCGTCCACATCATAGGCTATTTCGTTGACACGGGGCAGGGGATGCAGGATGCGCAGGTTGGGACGGGTGTGTTCCAGCATCTTGTGGCGCAAGATATAGACATTCTTCACCCGTTCGTACTCCATGAGGTCGGTAAAACGTTCGCGTTGCACGCGGGTCATGTAGAGGATGTCGGCATCGGCAATGATTTCTTCCGTAAAGTCCGTATGCTCCACATACTTGATGTTGTGCTCGCGGCAGTAGATTTTGTATTCTTCGGGCATCCGCAGCTCGTCCGGGGCGATGAAGTGGAAAGTGGGGTTGAAGTGGCGCATGGCCATCAGCAGGGAGTGGACGGTACGGCCGTATTTGAGGTCGCCTACCAGGAAGATATTCAGATTTTCCAGTGTGCCTTGCGTCTTGTAGATGGAGTAGAGGTCGAGCATGGTCTGCGAAGGGTGCTGGTTGGCTCCGTCCCCGGCGTTGACGATGGGAATGGAAGTCACTTCACTGGCATAGCGTGCCGCCCCTTCGAGGTGGTGGCGCATCACGATGATGTCGGCGTAGTTGCTCACCATCTTGATGGTGTCTTTCAGTGTTTCGCCTTTGGAAGAACTGGTCGCCTTGGGATCGCTGAAGCCTATGACACGTGCTCCGAGGCGGTTGGCTGCTGTTTCAAAACTGAGGCGGGTGCGGGTAGAAGGCTCGAAAAATAAGGTGGCGACTACTTTCCCGTCCAATAAGTGCCGATTGGGATGCGCTTCAAACTCTTTCGCCATTTCGAGCATATAGAGGATTTTTTCCTTACTGTGTTCGGCAATGGTGACTAAACTTCTGTTTTCCATATCGTTGAATTCATTTATACTTTTCGAGAGTGTAAAGTTACGGAAAATCTATGGGCTACGGAAATTTGCGGGAATGTTTTTTTTTGCGGAATAAACCGGTTCTCTTCGGTAAGCCTTGACCGACCGGATTCACGCCACAAAAACTGTTCTTGCCTTTATCTTTTGCAATAATCGACATATCCAGACACACATCCACCATCCTTGTCCCCAGACTATACTTATAGAATCGGGGAAAACCTTGCGATAAAGGAATCAGCAGGTTCAACAACCGCAAGGTGTCACGATAAAGAGGTAAATCTTCGGATAATGCCATAAAAAATATGTTTCGACCCGCGAAGCGGGTTATTCGTTTAAATAGATAAATTAACGGCTACGCCGTAATAGATAAATAAGATCAGAAAGCAAAGGAACACCGCACCCTGGGGGCGTCGAACTTACCGCCCCAGTACAAGTACAGATCGCCATAGTTGCCGAAGTACACGTAGCAGGCGCTGAAGTCATCGTACTCCGAACTCGACCAAAAGTAAGTGTTTGTACTGAATGGCGTTGCATCGCTGATTTTCTCCAAATACCTATTCATGTTAGCCACGGCTATTGGGGCGGCACCGGATATATATGTATTACTACCTGTATCATCCCGATAATTGGTCAAGTCTATCTTACCCAAGTTGGACAGAATATCCCACCACTGACCCATACTCGGGAGGAACCAACCGGTGGTATTGGAGGGAGCGGCGTATTGCTCGGTGCTGCTTTCTGCCGTACCGTAGCGGCTGGCATGGTAAAAGGCGGTATAGGTATCCTGCAAAGCATTACCACTATTTTTATAGGTGTCGATTATCCAATGCGTTTCACCGTAACCGTCCACATTGTTATACATCTTATATACTTTGTCGGTGTTCGCTTTGAAAGGTTCTCCATCAGCGCCGCCGCTGTTTTCATCTTTACCGTATTCTCCCCACCGGCAACCCTCGGAGGCATTAGTGAGTGCCATGACAAGACCGTGAGGAGTGTTTACCCCTTTTTTCTTCAAGGCCTGTGTGGCCGCCGTACCGATACGATTGACGTCGGTGCTGTAAACAATGCCGATGCAGGCATCCTGCTGCGCTTTGGTAAGCGAAGCATCACCCGGAATCAGATAACCTTCGTTTTTATCGTTCTTGCAATAAAAATCACCCACTTGAGCATTAGCAAAGGTATAAGCGCCAATATCCTTCAAAGTAGGAGCTAATGTATAACGGATATTGGCAGCCAAAGTGGTTTCCGACATCGTACCGCTACGCATGGTGCCACCGTATGCATAAAACCAACGGGCATCCGTCGTTTGCGGAGAAACGATGATCCGGTAGCTGCCGTCGTCTGCACGGTAAGGGAGAAGAGGTTCGGTGCCGATGGTGAAACTTACATCATCCACAGAAGACGGGATGTAGCTTGTTTCTTTTTCATCTATTTTGCATTTAATCGAAGGCGACAGGGAAAGGGAGGAATAGGCGTGGGTAAACTCTATTTCGAGTGTCTTCAACGGAACGCTGCCCGTGCCATTACTCCACACCAGCAGGTCGGAGGCACGGTAGGCATCTTCGGTACGCTGGTCGTAGCGAGGCGGGAATTGGGCTTTTAGGGCGGCAGGGATGTCTGCACCGGTTATGCCGTCCGCTTCCGGGCTGTATGGGAAGTAGGCAACGTAAGCCGTGGCTTTGTTGTCGTAATAGAGGGCTGTTTTGCCTTCGCCGTTGGCGTTGTCGAAACTCCATGCGCTGCCGTTGTATTTATAAGGTATATTGTCGGACAGCACATTGCCACTACCGTCCAGCACGATGATGCCGATGCGGTCGCCGCTCTCGAAAGTGGTGACGGCGCCGTTGTCGGTGGCACGGGTGGCGGCGTTGTTGCCGTCGATGCTGTTGTTGCTGCCGGCATTGCTGCGGGTGGCGGCGGAGGTGAAGTCGCTTGCGCTGACTTCTATACGGAGGGCGGCAGGCGCAGTGTTGTCACCGTCACCGTCCGGCAGGGCATCGTCCTCGGGGCTGCAGGCAGCAAGTAGCAACAGCGACAGAAATATTTCCAAGCTATGTTTGAAGAACCGGGACGGGGAAGGATATTCGGATAAGAACATATTGTTTTTGTTTTTAAACCCGCAAGCGGGATATTGTTTAAATAGATAAATTAACGGCTACGCCGTAATAGATAAATAAGATCAGAAAGCAAAGGAACACCGCACCCTAGTGAGGCTGTCGTACTTAAAGTTCCAGAACAAGTACAGATGGCCATAGTGGTTGAAGAGCACGGTGCAGGCGCAGTCGCCATAGTACTCCGAACTCGACCAAAACCAAGTGCTTGTACTGAATGGCGTTGCACCGCTGATTTTCTGCAAATACCTATTCATGTTAGCCACGGCTATTGGAGCGTCACCGGGTATAAAGGTATAATCATTTGTATCATCCTGATAACTGGTCAAGTCTATCCCGCCCAAATTGGACAGAATATCCCACCACTGGCCCATACTCGGGAGGAACCAACCGGTGGTATTGGAGGGAGCGGCGTATTGCTCGGTGCTGCTCTCTGCCGTACCGTAACGGCTGGCATGGTAAAAGGCGGCATAGGTATCCGGCAAAGCAGTACCATCGTTTTCGTAGGTGTCGATTATCCAATGCGTTTCACCGTAACCGTCAACGTTATTGTACATCTTATATACTTTGTCGGTGTTTTCTTTGAAAGGTTCTCCATCAGCGCCGCCGCCGTTTTCATCTTTACCGTATTCTCCCCACGGGCAACCGTCTGAGGCATTGGTGAGTGCCATGACAAGACCGTGAGGGGTTATGCCTTGGTTTTCTAAGACCTTCGTGGCCGCCGTACCGATACGACTGGCATCGGTACTGTAAACAATACCAATGCAGGCTGCCTGCTGCGCATCGGTAAGCGAAGCGATGTCATCGGGGATCAGATAACCCGTAGTGCCGTCGGCTGTCTTGCAATAGAAATCGCCTATTTGAGCGTCTCTCAATGAATATTCGACTAAGAGGTCGCTTTTCAGGGTATAGGTGGTGCCATCGGCTACGTCGTAAAGTCCTTTTATACGGATACGCGCGCCGTAATCGTTGGTGATGCTGACGGCGTTCCCGCCCGACAAGGTGTAAGAGCCGTTGCCATCATCGGTTAAAGAGCCGCCGGAACCGGGAGCTGCCGCTATCGTCACGCCTTTGGGGGCGGTGATGCGATAAGTGACGGCGTCATCGGGATTAGTGGGGACTGACTCGTCCGTCCATGCGGTGCCGTTGCCTGTCACCTCCAGTCCCCTTTTCTTCACGGTGATGGTATAGTTGTATTGCTTTCCGGCTTCGAGGTTGGCATCTGTGCTGCCTGTGGGGGTATAGAAGTAATCGCGGGCGGCACTACCTGTGCCGATCGTTACTTTGATAAACTTCTTGCCTTTCATCTGCTGCGGGATAACGAGGGCGGTGTAGGTGGCTGCGCCTCCGCCGGCAGGT
>MJGMH1__coassemble_2762_pt1 | contig 9439 bp, 8 predicted proteins | sample MJGMH1__metabat2_high_PE_019 | metagenome-assembled genome bin MJGMH1
CAAAAATGATAAATAACTATTTAGAAAGGCAAATTAAGGAAAATTTTCCTTATCAACCAACTCCTGAACAAGAAATTGCAGTAAAAACTTTGTCGGAGTTTCTTCTGGCATCCCGTAACGAGAGGGTGTTTCTGCTCCGTGGTTATGCCGGAACGGGTAAAACCTCGTTGGTTGGCGCTTTGGTGCGAACGCTGGATAAGTTACAACAGAAGTCTGTATTGTTGGCTCCGACCGGGCGGGCTGCCAAGGTTTTTTCTGCATACGCGGGACATCCGGCATTTACAATTCATAAAAAAATCTATAGACAGCAATCTTTTTCTAATGAGACAGGTAATTTCTCGGTGAACGATAATTTGACAACCCATACTCTATATATAGTCGATGAGGCTTCGATGATTTCCAACGAGGGGCTGTCTGGAAGCATGTTCGGTACGGGGCGGTTGCTGGATGATTTGGTGCAGTTTGTCTATGCCGGACAGGGGTGCCGGCTTCTGCTGATGGGAGATACGGCCCAGTTGCCTCCGGTGGGGGAGGAGCAGAGCCCCGCGCTTTTTGCGGAGGCATTGAAAGGTTACGGACTGGAAGTGATGGAAGTTGATCTGACTCAGGTGGTACGCCAGGAGCAGCAGTCGGGTATCCTGTGGAACGCTACCCGCTTGCGCCGGCTGATTGCGGAAGATGTCTGCAACAGCCTTCCTAAAATAAAGATAACAGGTTTTGCTGATGTCAAGATGCTGCCTGGCAATGAGCTGATAGAGACTTTGTCTTCTTGTTACGACCATGACGGGATGGAGGATACCATCGTGATTTGCCGTTCCAACAAGCGTGCGAATATATACAACAAAGGTATCCGGGCTCAAATCCTCTGGCAGGAAGATGAATTGAATACGGGTGACTTGCTGATGGTAGCGAAAAATAATTATTTCTGGACAGAGAAGATGAAGGAAATGGACTTTATTGCCAATGGTGAGATAGCGGTGGTACGCCGTGTGCGCCGTACCCGTGAACTGTACGGTTTCCGTTTTGCGGATGTTACCTTGGCTTTTCCGGATTATGATGATTTCGAACTGGAGGTGAATCTTCTGTTGGATACCTTGCACACTGATGCTCCGGCATTGCCTAAAGCGGATAATGACCGCCTCTTTTATGCCGTGCTTGAAGATTATGCCGATATCGGCACTAAGCGTGAACGGATGAAGAAAATGAAGGCGGATCCTTTCTACAATGCCTTGCAGGTAAAATATGCGTATGCCGTTACTTGTCATAAGGCACAGGGCGGGCAGTGGAAAAATGTATTTCTCGACCAGGGGTATATGACGGATGAGTATCTGACACCGGATTATTTCCGTTGGCTCTACACTGCCTTTACCCGTGCCACGGGGACGCTTTATCTGGTCAACTACCCGCAGGGACAAATGTATTGAAAAAGAGATGGATACCGGTGCAGTATTCCGGCGTTTTTTGTATTTTTGTAGATAGAATAACTCAAATCGGACATTTATGAAAAAACTATATGCTCTCTTGGCGCTGACAGTGTTGCTGTTCACGATTTCCGGTTGCGAGGATGATTATCGCAGCATGGTGCTTTTCGAAGGGGCGGAACCTGTTTATGAGATTGGAACGTGTGACAATAGGGTATCCTCCCTGTCGTTCTATCTCTCTGAAACGAAAGGGGAGGTGGTGCTGGGCATCGACGGGGGTGACGGCTCCTATAGTGTGATTAATGAGCACGAGCCGGTGGCGCTCGTGACCTTTATCGGTGAAGTCAACGGTTACCAGCGTATCTCGATTCTGCCGTTGGAAGCGGGGGAAACGATTGTAAAGGTGATGGATGGTTCCGGCGAGAGCACACAGTTGCGCATTACGGTGAGAAGCCGTCGGCAATATACAATGACAAAGATGGGCTTCGAGTATGGAATCAGCGACGGTGCGCCTACGGAACTGCTGGGCGATGTGGCTGAGGAGCTTTCCAATCGTCCTTGGTTGGAGAATACCGGATATTATGTATTGGTGCCGGATAAGGAATGCTCCAATTTTCTGGAGAAAGGTGTATTGGAAATCTACCGGACAGGGAAAGAAGATAAGCCTCTTGTGGGACGTTATGACACGGTTCCCGTGGAGGATGAGGACGGAGATACATACGCATTGTGGCAGTTTACTTATAATGGAGAGCAGAGGCTTTTTACACGGACTGTCACAGGGAATGAAGGTAGCAGTGTGATTAAATGTGTACTTGCAGAAAATGTGACACCTTTCTGCTCTTCCGGTTTGCTGCCCGAGGGGGTACTGGTTATTTACCGCGAGCAGTTCACGGTTCGGATGGAGTGATGGTGGTTTCAAATGGGAAGCTTTGAGGGGAAAAAAGAAACGGAGAAGCATTGCCTCTCCGTTTATCCTAGTTTAAAATTGAAGTATTTATAAATTGACTTTACAAATATACGACTTCTGAAGCGCGATGTCAAGCTTTCCGCCCATTAAATGGCGGCCAGTTCGATTACTTTATCTACCGCAGCCTTTATCCCGTCAGGATTCTTGCCACCGGCAGTTGCGAAGTGGGGCTGACCGCCGCCACCGCCTTGAATCAGCTTGGCGGCTTCTTTTACCAGCGCACCGGCTTTCAGTCCGCCGGCTACCAGATTGTCGCTCAGCATTACAGTCAGCATCGGTTTGCCTTCGAATACAGTTCCGGCAACGAAGAAGAGGTTCTCCGTGATTTCGCCGCGGAGCTGGAAAGCTATATTCTTGACAGCGTCGGCCGGAACCATTGCCGAGCAGAACTTGATTACCTTCACTCCGTTGATTTCCTGGACGCTCTGCAATAACTTCTCCTTCAACTGTGCTTCTTTCTCCTTCATGAAGTCTTCTACCTGCTTCTTCAGTCCGGCATTCTCGTCAATGTATTTGCGGATGGCAGCGGACAAGTCGGGAGCGTTGTTGAAGAGTGCCTTCAAATCGCGCATGGTATCTTGGAAAGTATCCAGCATTTCTTCTACACGCGCACCTGTGTAAGCTTCGATGCGGCGTATACCGGCAGCTACGGAACTTTCAGATACAATCTTCACCATACCGATGTTTCCGGTGGCGGCTACATGGGTACCTCCGCAGAACTCGATGGACGAGCCGAACTGGATGACACGCACATGGTCACCGTATTTTTCACCGAAAAGGGCGATGGCACCCAACTCCTTGGCTTCTTCGATAGGAATGTTGCGGTATTCCTTCAGAGGTATGTTGGCACGGATCTTGGCGTTGACGATGTGTTCCACCTGGCGGATTTCTTCATCGGTCACTTTCTGGAAGTGAGAGAAGTCGAAGCGCAGGGAGTCCGGAGTTACCAGAGAACCCTTCTGTTCCACATGGTCGCCGAGTACTTCGCGGAGTGCGGCGTCCAGCAAGTGGGTACATGAGTGATTGGCTGCACATGCGGCACGCTTGTCGGTGTCCACGCATGCCATCATGGGAGCTTCCAGATGTTCGGGCAGCTTCTTGGTGATATGGATGGGAAGGTTGTTTTCCTTCTTTGTATCAATTACTTCAACGGTTTCAAACTCGTTTACCAATACCCCGGTGTCGCCCACTTGTCCACCGCTTTCAGCGTAGAACGGGGTCTTGTCCAGTACAATCTGATAAAGCGTCTGGTTTTTCTGTTTTACCTGGCGGTAGCGCAGGATACCGGTTTCGTATTCCGTATAGTCATACCCTACGAACTCGGTAGTGCCTTCTTTCAATGTAATCCAGTCCCCGGTTTCAACGGCAGCGGCGTTGCGGGCGCGTTGTTTCTGCTGCTGCATTTCGGCGTCAAACTCCTTGATGTCGGCAGTCATGCCGTTTTCGCGGAGAATCAGTTCGGTCAAGTCAAGCGGGAAACCGAACGTATCGTATAAAGTAAAGGCGTCTTTACCGCTGATTTCAGTCTTTCCGGCCGCCTTGGCATCTGCCATCGTCTTTTCCAGCAAACGGATGCCGGTTTCCAAAGTGCGGAGGAAGGAGTCTTCTTCTTCCTTGATAACTTTGGCAATCAAGTCCTTTTGGGCAATCAGTTCCGGATATGCACCGCCCATGTTCTCAATCAGTACAGGCAGCAGTTTGTACATGAACGCCTGTTTCTGTCCGAGGAATGTGTAGCCGTAGCGCACGGCACGGCGGAGGATACGGCGGATGACATAGCCAGCCTTGGCATTGCTCGGCAGCTGTCCGTCGGTGATGGAGAAGGCAATGGTACGGATATGGTCGGCAACCACACGCATGGCGATGTCCTGCTGCTGGTTGTTGCCGTAAGTGGTGCCTGCCATGTCGGCGATGGCTTTCAGTATCGGTTGGAATACGTCCGTGTCATAGTTGGAAGTCTTGCCCTGGAGGGTACGTACCAGACGTTCGAAGCCCATGCCTGTGTCAATCACTTTGGCGGGCAGCCCTTCCAGGCTTCCGTCGGCCTTACGGTTGAACTGCATGAACACGAGGTTCCAGATCTCGATTACCTGCGGATGGTCTTTGTTTACTAATTGGGAACCGGGTACTTTAGCTTTCTCTTCTTCCGAACGGGAATCTACATGTATCTCGGAACACGGGCCGCACGGACCCGTATCACCCATTTCCCAGAAGTTGTCGTGCTTGTTCCCGTTCAGGATATGGTCTTTCGGCAAGAATTGTTCCCAGTAGGATGCGGCTTCGTTGTCACGTTCCAGGCCTTCTTCGGGACTGCCTTCGAATACGGTGGCATAAAGGTCTTTAGGGTCCAGCTTCAATACATCTACCAGATATTCCCATGCCCAGGAGATGGCTTCTTTCTTGAAATAATCTCCGAAAGACCAGTTGCCCAGCATCTCGAACATGGTATGGTGATAGGTGTCATGACCTACTTCTTCCAAGTCATTGTGCTTTCCGCTTACGCGGAGGCATTTCTGTGAGTCCGCTACTCTTTTGTATTTCGCCGGGTGATTCCCCAAAATAATATCTTTAAACTGGTTCATTCCCGCGTTGGTAAACATCAGCGTGGGGTCATCCTTAATCACCATCGGAGCCGAGGGCACGATCTGGTGACCTTTGCTTTCAAAGAAACTCTTGAAAGACTCTCTGATTTCATTTGCAGTCAACATACGTCTGTTTATGATTTATGATTTTTTATTTATGATTTATAGCTTGAGACTTATGACCTGCACAATTTATGATTTAAAGAAAAAGCTGTCAGCCTTGTAGGTAATCCCCACCATCATCACTCTTATAAATCATAAATCATAAATCATAAATCTTATAATTCTTGAAAAAACTGCGCAAAGATAGCGTGTTTTTATTACTTTTGTGGCATTGACAAGCGAAATATTTCCTAAGATGCGCAAAGTTTACTACATTTATAATCCGCAGACGCAGACGTACGACCGTATTTATCCTACTGTCCGGCAGCGGGCAGTGAGCATTCTCCGCCGCCTGTTTATCGGCATGGGCTTGGGTGCGGGCAGTTTTATCGTGCTGTTGCTGATCTTCGGCTCACCGTCGGAGAAGGAGTTGCGGAAAGAAAACAGCCAACTTCAGGCGCAGTATAACGTGCTTTCCCGCCGGCTGGACGAGGCGATGGGCGTGTTGCAAGACATACAGCAACGTGATGATAACCTTTACCGGGTGATTTTCATGGCAGATCCCATTCCGTCGGCCATCCGCCAGGCAGGATACGGAGGTACCAACCGCTACGAGCATCTCATGGATATGGCCAACTCTGAACTCGTGATCAATACTACACAGAAGCTGGACTTGCTGACCAAACAGCTTTATATCCAGTCCAATTCCTTTGACGATGTAGTGGAAATGTGCAAGGACCACGACGAGATGCTGCGTTGTATTCCTGCCATTCAGCCTATCTCCAACAAGGATTTGAAGAAGACCGCTTCGGGTTACGGAACCCGTATAGATCCTATTTATGGTACCACCAAGTTTCATGCGGGGATGGACTTTTCGGCCAATCCCGGTACGGATGTCTATGCTACGGGTGACGGTACGGTCATAAAGATGGGATGGGAAACCGGCTATGGCAATACGATTATTGTCGATCATGGCTTCGGTTATCAGACTTGGTACGCCCACCTGCGCGATTTCCGTACCAAAGTGGGCAAGCGGGTGGTACGCGGTGAAGTGATTGGCGGGGTAGGCAGTACCGGCAAGAGCACCGGACCGCATTTGCATTACGAGGTACACGTGAAGGGGCAGGTTGTGAACCCCGTCAACTACTACTTCATGGATTTGAGTGCCGAGGATTATGACCGCATGATACAGATTGCGGCGAACCACGGTAAGGTGCTTGATTGATATGATAAGATGTTGGATTAAGGGGCAGCGTGCAATCGTTTGGATATTTATTGTTGTTTGCGCTGCAATTCCAGCATGATTTCTTCCACTAAGTAGGCATCGCTCATATTATGCAGGTGATACATTTTCTTGCTGAGATAGCGGTAGGTATCTGTTCCATAAAACACTTCAAGGGCATGTGGATGGGTAATTCCCAATTCGGTTGCCAATGCGGTCGCCCGTCGTTAAGCGGTCTGTTTGCCCAGTAAACGGCTTGTTCACGCAAGTCTGTCACGTAGAATCCTTGACTGAAATCGAGGTTTCTGCGCCCGGCTTTAGCCAGCGGTTGTCGGATGATGGCAGTAGAACCATGATAAACTTTCATGATTGCTCCTCCTTTCTGTGCAGTTCTACAAAAGTGGGATTGTGAAATTATATTTTCTTACTTTAACTTCATGTGGCTTAATCCGTGTTTCTTTCTTTGTTTGAAGCCATCTTCAAGATTTGCGAATGGAAGTATTGGGCCTTTGGTAGCCAATGATTTTTGGATATTTTTAGATGCCATCTTACCGAATTGGGAGAGCATTTCTTTCTCAATAGTTTCAGAATTCTCACACGTGATATAGAAAACATGGAGTTCATTAAGATTCTCGAGCAACTTGATCCAATGTCCTCCTGCATGTGGACGAGCTTCTCCTATGGCAGTATCGTAATACTCTTGAACCCTGTTGCCGATTCCACCTCCTCTTTTCCTCAGTGGTGCTTTTCCTATGTATAATATACTTTCATCGGGAATCCAAAATCCAGATAGTCTTTCTCTTATGATTTTACTGTTTTTAGTTTCTTTTTTATCAATAATGAAATAACCGAGTTTCTTAATCCAAGTTTCCAAAATAGGCATAGAGAGAGGAATTTCTTTTATCGTTCTGTTGGATTCAACATTTTCAGATAAAGATATGATATAGATACCTTCTTCTTTGCACCCGATTGGTGTGTTCCACTTTACCTCTTTAATATCGGCGGATGACAATCCGACTTTTTCTACTAATTGTTTGATAGTGGTTGGCATATTGTAAATATTTAAATATGAAATTGTCTTAGAATCAGATGTACGCGTTAATCCATGAAAGGAACGGTAGTCATCTTTTACATCTTGGTTAAATATTTTTTAGGAATAAGAGCTGATGCTCCATCTGAAATTCTTGTTACTCTATAATGGTCGGGAAGGCCTCGTACTGTACTTCTTGTTATTTTCACTAAGTCCCCATTATAAAAATGAATGGTTTGTTGTTTTCCTATTATTTCCAGAGTTTTCATGTTGTCGCCATCTACTGCTGCTTTTACAAGTGCTTTTTCTGTATCTACATTGATTGCAGCATCATAGTCTCGTGTAACGACATAGGTGGCATTCATATCTACATTGTCTGTTATGGAAATGCATAAAAGTAAGCTGATGAAAGCAATAATACCACCCCATTTTAGGATTTGCTTTTGTGTATTGCTATTTTGCATACTTTTTCCTTGTTTAGCGATTTTTTCATACGTAATCAGCTCCTTATGGCAATGAGGACATTCAAAAATGACATCTGCTTTTGCCGGTGCTTCGATAGGTTTGTTGCAAAACGGACATTCTACCATAGCAACTTCTTTCTCGTTTGTTTTCTTCTTCTCTTCCATATACTTTATTTATTAGTTTAGACCGATAAGATTGAGTAAAGCCATCACCCAACAGATCAAAAATAAGATGGCGAAAACGGTGATGATGGGGTATATCTCTTCATGTTTGGAAACTCCTATCTTTTTAGATTGTACTATCTTGACTCCTATCTTGGGTACTGGTAAAGATGTAACCTTTCCTTTTTCTAAGTTTTTGTTCTCCATGTTGTATGTTTGGGTAATAAGTTATAACGAATAGAAACTCTTGAATGACATGAAGCAGAAGTAACCAAACAGAATGGCTAATGCTACCAATGATATATTCAATAAGGCATTTGTCATTTTCCGATAGGGATAAAGCTTTGCGCCAATTTTCTTGGTAAGTAAAACTCTTACACCGATTCTATTGGAGATTCGAGTTCCTGTAGGAATAATCGTAGATGCGGACACCATAAATACTTCTATATTAACTTCTGCCTCGTGACTCCGCTTTAAGCAGGGGGTATAAAAAGAAAGTGTGGAGTCACATCATCTATCTCGTTAGAGGCTCTGGTAAACCCGAATGTAAATAGACAATATCCCCCACACTTGTAATGTATATCGCTTAGGTAAGCATATACAGACAAGTGATGAGTGTGATTGCTATTCCTTACATTCATTGAAAATTTACCAGACTTTCTAACGAAGGATAAAAGCTACACTTTCATCAATAAACTATGTAATGTCTTGACATTGTTTTGTACAAGACGTTGCAAAATTATAAAAAGTTTATTGATTATCAAACTCAAACAGGGGATATTGTTGGGAATATGGCTTTATTGGTCTATGGTGAATTCCGTTTCAAAGCCTTCTCATATACCTGTCTTACCCGTTCCCTCAAATGCATCGGTTGGATGACCGTCAATGATCGGCTGCGCGACAGCAGTGCCATGACGAAATCGTTGGTGATGCGGAGGCGCAGACGAATACGGAATTCATTTTGGTTATCAACGATGATTTTCTGGGATGGATGTAAAGGTACAGACTTGAGGAAACTTCCGTCTAAGGCATCATAACTCAGTTCTATATCCTCTACTGGGATATCCGGCTGGTTCCAGATACCGTAGCTGTCTTTAAATAAATCATTTATTGAAATATCCATGTCGCGTTTAAAGGTTTCTTCGTAGATAATATGTAATTCGCGGATGTGCGCTGTACTGAAAGTTTTCAAAGTACCGTTGTCGTAGGCCAATAGGTACCAGCGTTGTTGGTCTTCTTTCAAGTAATGAGGCAGTACCTTTTTGTTACGCGTAATCCCTTCTTCACGTACATATATATAGGTAAAGGCAACGGGATGGGAAAATTTGATGGCTTTTATCAGTAAGGGCAGGCAAGCGCTATCTGCAGGGCGATGATGCTCGGCAAGCACATAGGTAGGTAGATTGTCTATGTGGTCAATGGCATTCAGCAAATCAAAGTTTAACAGCAGGCGGTTGTATTGCTCTTTTTTCAAGTCATCTTCTTCGTC
>MJGMH1__coassemble_2823_pt1 | contig 8840 bp, 8 predicted proteins | sample MJGMH1__metabat2_high_PE_019 | metagenome-assembled genome bin MJGMH1
AAAATCCCAAACACGGTACAATAAGCAGCTCCAAGCCTCTGAGACTCTATTACTACACCGGAGAAAATATCAAGCCGGCAACAGATAAAAGGACCAATATCATTATTACGGCAAAGAAGGGAAACAATACGAAAACATATACCGTCGATTTAGGCTCAGAGTCTCCTACCATAGCGGCAGACCGGAACTATTCCCTCTATCGCAACAGCAATTATACGTTCAATATCAATTTAAAGAACTGACAACTTAACCTATATACCACTATGATGATGAACGACATTTCACCCAGGCCGACAGAGCAACAACTGCACATTTACGAAGAAAAAGGCCGTTGGTATGCCTACGGACGCTCTGCCCAAATAATGAGACAATTGCAGACAAGTTATACAAAAGTAAAACTGTTTGCAAACCATACTCACAGTACCTTCCTCACCGACCGAGTGGAGGTGGACTTCAAAAGCGTGGTCGAAAAATTTACCATTATCCTTTGTTCGGATACGGAGCTGATACTAAAGTGTCCAAAGTACTGAAACAAAGACTTTTGTAAAACTATTGTTTGTTTTGTTTGTGTTCCTCATCCTGCTTACATGTTGCCTGTGAAGATAGCAGTAAGCGGGTGGGGACTTTTTTTATCCGCATAAACCAGTTCAATAGGGTATAAAAAAAAGGAAGCTTTTCACAAAGCCTCCTTTTTCAGTTTTCAATAGGTATTAGTTTTTTTTTAAGGTAAAAAGATTGTTTTCAGGATAACGCTGCAAATATAGCCGCTTTTCGTGATACCAACCAAATTAAAAAACATGTCATATAACATCTTTTCGAAAAAACTTTTGATTTTATTATCATTTCAAAGCATTTTTCTACATCTGCAATCGTTTTCAGTGGACAAATATAGAGCTATTTTCCATGAAACACTAAAATTATCCTAAAAATCCACTTATTTCTTATCATTTAAATAATGCTCGTCTGTCCGGCCGCTGTGTTTGAGAACTTTGGCATCAATGAAGAAAACAATTTCCTCCGCAATATTCGTAATATGGTCTCCCGAACGTTCCAGTTTACGGAAGACACTTACCAAATTCAAACAGGAAAGCGCGCTTTCCGGATGACGGTTCATGTAATCCGCAAGGATGGAAGTAGCATTAGCGTTGATTTCATCCAGCAGATTATCCTTGGCAAATACAGTTGTCGCCTGTTCTTGACTCTCCTCCTTAAGGGCAGTCTTGGCCAACTCAAGCATGGAAAGCACCTCTGCAATCATTTCCTCCAGACGAAGCTTCTTTATCAATTCGGCATCAAAAGCCGGTTCCGTACAATGAATGGCAAAACGTGCGATGCCTTCAGCAAAGTCACCCAAACGTTCCAGATTCGTATTGATCTTGAGCATGGCAAGAACGAAGCGCAAGTCGATGGCAACAGGATTGTAAAGGGCTATGATATCCTCCACATCACTGTCTATTTTCAGTTCAAAAGCATTGACACGGCGCTCGCGCACCAACACCTGCTGCGCCAGTTCACGGTCCAAGGTAAGTACGGCTTCTCCCGCACGGTCAAGCTGGTTATAGACTAAGGTCCACATTTCGTCTATTTCCTTTTTCAGCAAGACGAGTTCCGATTCGATAAACTTTACCATAATATTCCTGTTTATTTAATTTCCAAATATACTTGTTTTTCACCATTATCCAAAACGACCGGTTATGTAATTCTGCGTGTCCGTTTTTTCCGGATTGGTAAATATCTTTTTAGTATCGCCAAACTCCACCATTTGCCCCATATAGAAGAAGGCGGTGCTGTCACTGACACGTGCCGCCTGCTGCATGTTGTGGGTCACGATAACAATGGTATATTGCTTTTTCAACTCATGTATCAGTTCCTCTACTTTGGCTGTAGAGATAGGGTCAAGGGCGGAAGCAGGTTCATCCATCAGCAAAACGGAAGGCGACACTGCCATGGCGCGGGCTATGCATAAACGCTGTTGCTGCCCTCCCGAAAGCGCATAGGCCGAAACTTTAAGTTTGTCTTTCACCTCATCCCATAAGGCGGCTCCTTTCAAAGCCTCTTCCACCCGTTGACGGATAAAGGCATTGTCGGTCACACCGTTTACCCGGAGCCCGTAAGCCACGTTCTCAAAAATGCTCTTCGGAAAAGGATTGGGACGCTGGAATACCATACCTACATTTTTACGAAGCTCATCCACCTGGACTCCTTTTCCATAAATATCCTGCCCGCCAATACGAATTTCACCGGTAAGGCGGGTATCAGGTATCAAGTCGTTCATGCGGTTCAGCAAACGCAGAAAGGTAGATTTCCCGCATCCCGAAGGACCGATAAAAGCTACAACCGACTTTTCTTCAATATTCATGCTGATACCCTTCAAGGCATGGAAACTGCCATACCAAAAGTTTACGTCACGTGTCTCTATCATTTTCATTTACGGTATAATCAAAACTTCTCAATTCGTTTTTATTTTCTTCTCAAAATATTTCCTCAAGGCATTTGCCAGCAGATTCACCAAAAGGATAATCAGTATCAATACCAGTGCAGTGCCGTAGGCTATAGGGAGCTGTGCCTCCATATCCGTACCGCTGGTAGAGATGACATACAAATGATAGGGTAATGCCATACATTGGTCCAGGATGCCGGAGGGTAGCTGCGGAAGGAAGTAGGCGGCACAGGTAAACAGGATAGGTGCCGTCTCGCCGGACACACGTCCTAAGGCCAGAATCAACCCGGTGATGATATTGGGCATCCCCATAGGGAGAATGACATGCCAGATGGTTTGCAACTTGGTCGCCCCCAAAGCACGACTGCCTTCACGCAAACTGTCGGGAATAGCCTTCAGCGCTTCCTCCGTCGTACGGATAACCAACGGCAGACTAAGCAGTCCCAAAGTGAGCGAACCTGCCAGAATACTGTCTCCAAAATCCATATAATTGACAAACAGCGCCATACCGAACAAACCGAATACAATGGAGGGGATACCGCTAAGATTATTGGTCATCATACGGATAAGGCGCACAACCCAACCTTTCGGTGCATATTCGTTCATGTAGATTCCACTCATCACTCCCACCGGGAAAGCAAACAGCGCACTGCCTGTCATCAGACAAAACGTTCCCACAATGGCAGGGAGAATACCTCCGGCCGTCATGCCGTCGGACGGGGCGGTAGTCAAGAACTCCCAACTGATGACCCCTATACCTTTATATACAATAAAACCAAGAATGGCAAAGAGTATGCCCACTACACTCAGGCTGAACAGACGAAACAGGCCGAATGCTATGTTTTGCGAAAGATGTTTCCGATTTATCATATTCATTTTTGTCTTGCTGATACAGCTTCCACTGTAAAGTTTATCAATAAACTGATGAAGAACAAAACTACACCCAAAAGGAATAGAGCCTCATAATGCGGTCCACCTGCCGGAGCTTCACCCAACTCGGCGGCAATAGTGGCCGGAATGGTGCGCAACGGTTCCAGAATGGTATGGGGAATGACGGCGGCATTGCCCGTAACCATCAAAACCGCCATGGTCTCTCCTACCGCCCGGCCTATGCCCAACACCACCCCCGACGTAATGCCCGATATAGAATAGGGAATCACGACCTTATAGATGGTCTGCCACTGCGAAGCGCCAAGCGCCAGACTCGCTTCACGCATGGCCCTGGGACAATTCCGCATGGCATCCTCCGTAACGGTAATAATGGTAGGCAATGCCATTATGGCCAGTACGATGCTTCCCGCCAATCCGCTTTCGCCTACAGGCAGGTCGAATGCTTTCTGTATAAAGGGAACTATAACTATCAGTCCGAAAAAGCCATATACTACAGAAGGGATACCACTCAGCAACTCAATGACCGGTTTCATCAGATTGCGTATCTTGGGGTTGGCCACTTCGGACATATATATGGCCACCGCCAATCCGAACGGCAAAGCAATGAGTATGGCAAACAAGCTGACCCATAGCGTACCGGTTATCAATGGCAAAAAGCCGAATTGGGGCGCCGGAGTCGCTGTAGGAAACCATTCTGCACCGGCAAAGACGTCCTTGGCCGAAATGGCATGGTCCTTCAGAAGATGCACGGAATCCGGACGGACTATAAACTGCGCGGGAACAAAGGCAATGATACCCGGAGTCTGCTCCACCAGTTTTGTAATGCAAATCCCCGCATTCTCATAAGCAGTTCCCAACTCTTCTTCGGTATAATACCGGGTAATGTCCTCCAAACGGAAAAGCCGGATAGGAAGGTTCTCCCCACCGACTTCCTTCCAATTTGTCACCTCTTCATCGAAAACATTCTTTATCTGAGCCGGAGTGAGCTCGCTTACCCTATTGTCCTTATTCAATGCCAGCACATACCCTTCTTCAATCACCTTGCTGCTGAACAGCCCCAATGCTTCGGAGAAAAGAAACAAGACGATAAGTACAATGGTAAGGCTTGTCACAAAACCGCTACAAGCCAATATACCCTCCACTATCTTCTCAAAAATCTTCTTCATATTACCTATTGATTTTCCTGATGCAAAGAAACAGGCCGGATGTTAAGGGAATGTGACTAACGTTTGAAAGAAATGTTTCAAACATATTACAAACCTGTTACAATAGACAGGAGACCGCCGCATGTAACGGAATTGTAATATTCATTGCCTTAATTTGCAACGTGCATAACAAGATTTATATATGAAAGCAAGAACCATTCTCTTATCTCTCGCCCTGGCATTTGCCGCAACCGGCATGCAGGCGCAACGTATTAAAGGGAGCGACACCGTACTCCCTATCGCACAGCAAACCGCAGAACGTTTCATGGCTTTGAATCCCAATGCCCGCGTCACCGTCACCGGCGGAGGTACAGGCGTAGGCATCTCCGCACTGCTGGATGAGACAACAGACATCGCCATGGCCTCACGGAGTATCAAGTTCAGCGAGAAGATGAAAGCAAAGGCTGCCGGAGAAGACCTGGCAGAAATTCCCATTGCCTACGATGCCCTTGCCGTGGTAATCCATCCCTCCAACCCGGTGAAACAACTGACCCGCCAGCAGTTGGAAGGTATCTTCCGGGGTAAAATCACTAACTGGAAGGAAGTGGGTGGCGATGACCGGAAAATCGTGGTCTATTCCCGGGAGACTTCTTCGGGTACCTACGAGTTCTTTAAGGAAAGTGCATTGAAAAACAAGAATTATATGAGTAGCAGTCTCTCCATGCCCGCCACGGGAGCCATCATACAGTCTGTAAGCCAAACGCGCGGCGCCATCGGCTACGTAGGACTCGCATACATATCTCCCCGCATCAAGACCCTCTCCATATCATACGACGGCAAACACTTCGCCACTCCCACCCTGGAAAATGCCATCAATAAATCGTATCCCATCGTACGTCCGTTATTTTATTATTACAACAAGAAAAATGCCGGGCACGTGGAGCCCCTGATCCAATTCATCCTGTCTCCCGCCGGCCAGGAAATCATTAAAAAGAGCGGATATATTCCGGTAAATGAGGAATAAAGGGAGAAGAAGGGAATATGAGAAATGAAGAATGGCTCCCCCAACCCCACAGCGCAGTAAATTCTTCATTCTTCATTCTTCATTCTTCATTTTTTTACCCTATCTTTGCCACACGATACGAAAATAGACAGCATTATGGCAGAAATGAAAAGCGAAGAAACAAGTGAAAAGAAGAGCTTGAACTTCATAGAACAAATAGTAGAAAACGATTTGAAAGAAGGTAAAAACGGTGGAAAAGTACAGACACGCTTCCCGCCCGAACCGAACGGTTACCTTCACATCGGACACGCCAAGGCCATCTGCCTTGATTTCGGCATTGCCGCCGCACATGGCGGTGTCTGCAACCTGCGTTTCGACGATACAAACCCCACCAAAGAGGATGTGGAATATGTAGAGGCCATCAAGGAAGATATCCAGTGGCTGGGCTACCAGTGGGGCAATGAGTACTACGCTTCCGACTATTTCCAACAGCTCTGGGACTTCGCCATCCGCCTCATCAAAGAGGGCAAGGCTTACATTGACGAGCAGTCATCCGAACAGATTGCCGCCCAAAAGGGTACCCCTACCCAGCCGGGTGTGGAAAGCCCTTACCGCAACCGCCCCATCGAGGAGAACCTTGAACTGTTCCAGAAGATGAACAGCGGTGAAATAGAAGAAGGTGCCATGGTGCTCCGTGCCAAAATAGATATGGCAAACCCCAACATGCACTTTCGTGACCCGATCATCTACCGGGTGGTCAAACATCCGCACCACCGTACGGGCACTACCTGGAAAGCATATCCGATGTACGATTTCGCCCACGGGGAAAGTGACTTCTTCGAAGGTGTGACCCACTCTCTGTGTACGCTGGAATTTGTGGTCCACCGTCCGCTGTACGATCTTTTCATCGACTGGCTGAAGGAAGGCAAGGACCTGAACGACAACCGCCCCCGCCAGTACGAATTCAACAAGCTGAACCTCAGCTACACGCTGATGAGCAAGCGCAACCTGCTGACATTGGTCAAAGAAGGACTTGTCAACGGTTGGGATGATCCCCGCATGCCGACCCTCTGCGGTTTCCGCCGCCGTGGTTACTCACCGGAATCTATCCATAAATTCATCGACAAGATTGGCTATACCACTTACGATGCCTTGAACGAATTCGCATTGCTGGAAAGTGCCGTACGCGAAGACTTGAACAGCCGCGCTACCCGTATATCTGCCGTGCTGAACCCGGTGAAACTGGTAATCACCAACTATCCGGAAGGACAAGTGGAAGAACTGGAAGCCATCAACAATCCGGAAAAGCCGGAAGAAGGCAGCCACATCATAGAATTTAGCCGTGAGTTATGGATGGAACGCGAAGACTTCATGGAAGATGCTCCGAAAAAATATTTCCGCATGACTCCGGGACAAGAAGTGCGTTTGAAGAATGCGTACATCGTAAAATGTACCGGCTGCAAGAAAAATGAGGCAGGTGAAATCGTAGAAGTGTATTGCGAATACGATCCTGACACGAAGAGTGGCATGCCCGAAGCCAACCGCAAGGTAAAAGGTACGCTTCATTGGGTAAGCTGCAATCACTGCATTGAAGCCGAAGTGCGTCTCTATGACCGTCTGTGGAAAGTGGAAAATCCCCGTGACGAACTTGCCGCTATCCGCGAAGAAAAGAACTGTGACGCACTGACTGCCATGAAGGAGATTATCAACCCCGACTCTCTCCATATATTACCTTGCTGCTACATAGAGAAGTATGCGGCCGGTATGCAACCCCTTACCTATCTGCAATTCCAACGTATCGGCTACTTTAATGTAGATCGTGACTCCACACCGGAAAAAATGGTATTCAACCGTACGGTAGGCCTGAAAGATAACTGGGGCAAAATCAATAAATAAAGTAATCGGCCGTTGAAGGAGCGGAATGAACCATCATTCCTTCAACGACCGGTTCTACAAATAACATATAGCATGAGTAAAAAGAGCTTCCTATCTGGAAGAGACAAAGAGTTGCATGAGATTGCAAAACAATACGAGGCTGCACAAGCTGAAAACAAACCAATCTACTTAGATGCAGACGATTTGGCAGATCTGGCAGATTGGTATGCAGTCCATAGCAAATATGACTTAGCTACAGAAGTGGCAGAATATGGATTAAAACTTCATCCCGACGATACCGGCTTATTGGTACAGCAGGCCTATCTATGCATGGATACTCAAAAAAAGAAGAAAGCATGGGAAATAGCCAACCAGATACATGAAGATTCTTCGGAAGTGAAAATACTGAAGGCAAATCTTCTGCTGACAGAAGGCAAAATAGATGATGCGGAGCAACTGCTTGACACTATAGAGGATAAGGAAGACCTGGCAAACATCGTTGAAGTGGCATACATGTACATCGACATGGGACATCCGGATAAGGCATTAGGCTGGCTGTCACGCGGACTGGAACAATATGCCGAAGAAGAGGCATTCCTTGCCGTCACCGGTGATTGCTACCACGCCCAAGGGTTGCATGAAAAAGCCGCCTATTTCTATAACAAGCTGATAGACAAGAATCCTTATTCGGCTTCTTATTGGTTCGGGCTGGCACGCTGCTATTTTGACCAGCAAATGTTCGACAAAGCCATTGAGGCATGCGATTACGCTATCGTAGCCGATGATGAATTCGCCGATGCATATATCATGAAAGGACATTCTTTCTTCCAACTGGGCAATGAAGAAGCTGCTTTGGAGGCTTACCAGCAAGCCGAGGACCTTGATGCCGTTTCCCCCGGTTTCATACATACTTTCATTGGACTGAACAAGGTCTCCAAGGGAGAATGGGAAGAAGGGCTGAGATATCTGGAAGAAGCCATAGCTTCCAAAGAAGAGGATGACACGCTGACATTGCCTTCCCTCTACGCCAACGCCGCGCTTTGTCTGCACAAGATGGGTAAAAAACGTAAGGCGCACCAATACTGTAAGAAAGCCTACATGCTGAACCCGGATGAAGTGGATCCCCATCTGGTTGAAGGGCGCATCTACATGGAAGAAGGAGAGTACGAGAAAGGAGTCAAGCAATGGGCTCAGGCTTTAGAGTGTGCTCCGGATGCAGACACCTGGCACGAGATAGGCTTATGCAGTATGGAGATAGGCCAGCTCAGTTATGCCAAACTTGCCTTTGAACGCGTCAAAGAGATGGAACCGGATTTTGACGGAATCAACGAGAAACTCACCTCTTTGTACATGCTGCTTAAAGACAAGGAAAATTTTATAAAGTACAACCAGCTCTGCGAGCAACCGTTTAATCTGGAAGAACTGGAGAAAATACAGCAGATGCTGGAAGAGGAAGACCAAGGAGACTTGGCCAAAGTAATGAAGA
>MJGMH1__coassemble_3013_pt1 | contig 7604 bp, 10 predicted proteins | sample MJGMH1__metabat2_high_PE_019 | metagenome-assembled genome bin MJGMH1
TACACTATATCCGTCAGAAAACTGGTAAGCTAATCAAGATTGGAATACCCCAAGAAGCTATGCAAATTATTAAAAAATACACCGATGAGAGTAATGGTTATCTATTCCCGATATTGAACGTAAAAGTCCATAAAACAGCTTTGCAGAAGCAGAATAGGATTCATAAAATACGTGGCAAGGTAAATGACATTCTAAAGACACTCGGTAAGCGATTGGGAATTGAAGCTAATATAACAACCTATGTGGCGCGCCATTCATTCGCGAGTGTTCTTAAGAAATCGGGAGTAAACATCGCCTTGATAAGTGAAGCATTGGGACATTCAGACTTAGCGACTACTCAAATATATTTAGATAGCTTCGACAACGAGCAAGTAGATGAAGCAATGAAAAATTTGCTATAATGAATAAATCTCCATTTGCAGCAATGCAGGTGGGGATTATTTTTTTAATTTTGCCTTAAACTAAAAATTATGGAGAAATTAAAAGAAGATTGTATCATTACGGACGAGCGTTTGGAATACATGAAAGCTATCGCAGAACTATATGTGCCAAATCTGGAAGCAGAAATATATAAAAACATCTGTACCACTACCGCCTTGCCTATATTTATAAAAAGATACAACCAAAACAAACTCAAAGAATATGGGAAGTTTACATACGAAAAATATGTGGCAAACAAAGAAATACAAGACACCCTAAAAGGTTTGGGAATTGATATTGATAAATTCTGGTTTCTACTTCTATTCATTTTTGATTATACTTGTGGCACTTGCATAGATGGCATGAAAGGATATGGAGCAGGAATAGAACAATTAAAAGAAGCTGTAAAAGCCATAGTTGAAAACCATGAAAGAACAACCCCGTATGGAATAACTTTTAAAAGCCCCATCAAAATTACTGTTGAAATAGGCGACAAAGATAAAAGAACAATAGTAATTGACAGCCCAGATGCTATTGCTCACACAGCCGCGTCCATTATCAACAGTATAAACGAAATCGAAGACCATCCTTGGATGCAGAATCAAAGAATGACATTTGCCCCTACAGAAGAAAAACAAACCATTCATATATGGATGTTCTATAAGATGTTTCAAGACTTCTTCAATCTGCCACCCTATAAAAAGCAGTTTAATCGCAGACGCAAGAAAGGAGAACAGGGTTTATCTCTCAGCAAAATATTTCTCGTATCAAAACTGATATATTTTACAAGGCTATCCACGAATACAAAATTCGACGAAAGTGATGAAAATTTGAGAGGATACATCAGTCTGCATAAAGGAAGAATAATCAATACTGTAAACAGCATATATTAACAGCAATAAACAAAAGCACAATTCAGATTGCTAATAAGTTGTGCTTTTATTATTTTTGTCTTTGGTATCTTAGTGTTGAACGAATAGCTATAGTATGTACTATGAAACAGATATTATTTTTATTACTAATAGCCCTCTGTTCTTGCCATTCCGGTTTTTCCAGGAAAGGACAGGGAGATAAAACAGACAGTGTTCGTTTGCAAAAAGAACTATGTGCTTTACATCGGTATGTGGACAGCGTTATTAAATCTGATACCATCCTGCAACAACGCTTTCATTGTTTAGGAGCAGGTCTGACCAAAGACAAAGTAACCATTGACTTTCTGGATATACCGGAAGATTCTTTTGAGGTCTTTAAATCGGCATTCAAGAAGAACGTTTTTGCTTCTCCGCTGTTGGAATTCAATATAATGTCGGATATCACATTCGGTCCTGAAATCATTCCGATAAAAAAGGATTCTCTCGAACGGACTGCAAATATAGTGTTAAGTCCTATACCACAGGATATTCCTCGAGGAGAAGCCATAAACCCTGTTTCCCTTTCAATGCGTGCTGAATATGACTATTATCCGTTATCGACAACAGAAGTGAAAGTAATCATTACCAATCACTCTCACTTTGCATATGAATGTGGAGAAAGCTATAGCCTTGCCTATTACAACAGTAAACAGAAATCTTGGGAAACATTGCCAACCAATCCCATAGTCAATAGTATTTTATGGATATTCCCATCCGAAAATCCAACCCATGAACAGAACATTAAACTCTATACTTCCGAAGTTCCTAATCGTGCAGGCAAGTACCGCATCTATAAAGCGTTCAACAGAAACACTAAAGTTGCTTATGCTGAATTTGAATTAGTAGATGAGGCAGGAGCCAAGCGGTTGAGAAGACAGATGGATGCCGCTTGGAACGGCAAGACCGTTTCATCACAGAACATTTATGGCTCTTATATGCGCGGTGATTCAATCTTTGTGGATTTGATTAATAATTCTATTCATTTTCAAGAATTATTCAGAAAGGAGATGCTTAACTATTCTGCCATTAACTATGGAGCAGTCCGCGAACCTTCCCCCGTTACGCAGAGAGCATACACCGACACACTGCAAATAAGCATGAAAACCGAGAAGCTTGTTTACCCGATTGGAACAGAAAGTGTAAATGTAATACTAACCAATAAGAACTTGAGCCAACAAAATTTATTCTTTGGTGAATATTATTTTGTAGCACGCAAGCAGGGAGACCAATGGATACCATTATATGACAACAGTTTGGTGGACGACATTGGAATTTTATTGAAACCTAACGGTGATTATCAGTTCAAAGCCAAGCTCTATCCATTGTTCAATGACAATACTTCTGGTCAATATCGGGTTTACAAAGAAGTGAAATTCGATGGCACAAATAAAAAATGGTATATGATAGCAGAATTTAAAATTGAATAAAAATAATAATATGAAATCATTACTGTTTTTTATATTGTTTCTACTCTGTTTCTATCCTTCTATTACTTTAAAAGGACAAGAAAATAAAACAGACAACGTTTCTTTACGTGGGAATATGGAAGCACATTTAGACAGTATCTGGCGTAAAGAGAACATATGGAATCTTGGTGTAGCTAAAATAACGGGAGAACCAATTAAAGACCTGTCAGCCATAGAAGCTCCCAAATGGGCAAAATGGAATTATGATTTAGAAGAATATTTTGTTTCTCAGATGAAATACCCAAAGCATTTATTAAAAAAGAATCTAGCAGGATATTCTGTCGCCATGTTTTCCCTTGATACATTAGGACTGCCACGTGCCATCAATATATTAACTACAACCCATAAAGATTTTGGCAAGGAAGTTGTTAGGCTCATTAAAGAACTTCCTCATTGTTTGCCATACCGAGATAAGAACAAGCGAACAGAATGTCTTTATACGGTATATGTTCCATTCTTACCACAACGATATAGAGATAGAATAATAGCCGATAGTATACAGGAAGAAGAATTAAAGCATTGCTTCGTGGAATGGGAAGAACAAGCGAGCTTCAAAGACGGAAAGCGTTGGTCGGCTCAAAACTATATTTACCAAAATCTCACATATGATGCCGATTTATTAGGTGAGTTACAAAAAGCAAAAGGAGTATACAAAATACATATTGATTCATATGGAGAAATAAAAGAAGCAAAAACGTTAAGAAGTTGCGGAATACGACAATGGGATGAACAAGTAATACGGATAATCAGAAATATGCCAAGATGGACACCTACAATACATCATTACGGAAAAGGCGAATATAAAGATGCTATATGGGCTATTCCTATAATATTCAAAAATCACAACTTACCTTAATATCCAAACCTTATTATATATTGCCTAATAAGAGTTTCATCATTCTTATAAAAAATATTCATGCTTTTGTAGATGTGTGTGAGCTTTCGATTAAAAGGGGGAGTTTCAAATTTCTTTTTTAGTCCGTTTAAGAGCTACTAACTTCGCACCGTAATCAGAAACGATAAGGCGCCAAGTTGATAATTACATAGTACTAACATTAAAAGATAAAAGCTATGAATATCAATTTCTTAACACAGGTTACGGTTGTAGAAGAAAAAAGCAACACTGTTGATACAGTATTTGTAAACCGATTTATAAACGGCATGATGAGAATACCGACCGAAATTCGACTACGGTTTAAAACCATCAATAACATTCCTGCCGTCACTGTTACATTGACTTATAAAAGTCGAATAAAGGAAACTTTGACAACGATTGCAAATGGAGAACTTATCAGCGCGATAATCGCGGCAATGGGTAGCCAATTAAAACCAATCCAAGAGTTTCAGACCAATGGCAACCATGCTGTTGAAGAAACTTCTGAGAACTTCGAGTTGGAAATGTTTGAAACATTCATCCGTTCACAACACCAATTAAAATTGGAGGATGATTTTATCTCACCTTACGGGGACAGGTTTCTTCATGCCATCTTTACTATCGGCTTTCATCACGATGTACATTTCTATCTAAAACGGGATGAACACATTGAAGAACTTCTGAATGAAGCACTGAAAGCATAAACGGAAATAATGTTTCACTATGGAGGGAGGGTAAAACCTCTCTCCTTTACTTCCCCACACATTTATGAATATCATACTACCACCTGCATACGATAACGAAGCTGCCCACCGACAACTAAAGCAACTGATGGGAGAGAAGAAAAACTTATCCGTCAGATTGGACGATACACCCTGTGCATGGATAGGCATATCAAATATGACAAGGCTAAGATACTTGCTCAATACATCTTCTTGGAAGTGGATAGCCAACTATCTGGAAACGGGAAATCCCGATGATTTCAGTGTGTTCCCGTCCCTTAGAGAAGCAATGTCCGGCTTCCAAGTTACGGTACTTAAAGCATTGCTCGATACAAAACGCAGGATATATAAAATCCCATTTCTAAGGGAAACACAGTCACAGCTAAACCTCGTTGCGGTATTCAGCTTCGGTAAAATCTATTTCAGAATTAACAGAACAGCCCCTATCGTGGAATACCTTAATGCCCATAATATATGAATCAATATACCATCAGTAAAGGTCAGAAGTTATCCGACATAATGACCGAAATAGAACCCAATCCTTATCATAAACTGATGACTACTCCCGAAAGTTTTCAAAAGGTCAAACAAGCAGTTAATAATGTTGGCATAGACCTCTATTCCCATTTCTTCTGCTTGATGGATGAATCACATCTATTAGTAAAGGATGTGGACTACAGGGAGAACATAGTCTTGCCGATGAATGATTTCTTTCTTTTTAAACAAAAGGCGCTGGTCTCGGCTACCCCGATAGCTCTTTCAGACCCCCGTTTCAAAACACAAGGTTTCCGAACCGTAACCATTGATGCAGACTATGATTACAGGCAGGAAATTACGGTCATTCATAGCAATAATTCCCTGCAAAGTATCCGAGAATATTTGAAAGAACACGACACCCCGTATGCTTCTTCATCAATTTGGTAGACTACAGCCATTCATTAATAAAGGAGTTGGGAATCGAAAACGAATCATCCATATTCTGCGCTCCCAAGAGTGCGCTAAAACTAAAGCATGAGTTGAATTTCCATAATGCTTATGATGAATGGAGAGCAGACAGGATGAGAAGTTTTAATTTCTTCACAAGCAGGTTTTATAACGCTTTCGATTTGGAGTTGGACTATTTACCCCATGTCGTGATGCTCACCGACATAAAGGCATCGGAATACACCATACTTGATATTCATACGGACTGCGTACAGATTGCAGGTCGTTTCCGTAACGGTCTTGAATCATTAACCCATATCTATACGACAGACCATAGCCTGCCTACTTTGAGCAGAGAAGAAATACGAACAAACCAATTCGCGCATGAACACGCATACAATACAATCCGAACCTTATACAACAGTGCATCATCCGAAGCGGAGAAAAATGCTTTCGGAGAAGCTATGCGTTCACTTCCCTTTAATAAAATGTTGTACCCCGATGGAAAGAAGAACTATTTCGCCATTGACAATGATACCAACGACAGGCTAATGGATAGTAGTTACCATGACAGTGAACGGATAGAAGCTCTTTATTACAGTTGCAGTATGTTCAAACCGTCCTGCATGGGATATAATTATCCGTTGGAAATTTTTAATCACCTTCAACTTGAAGGCTCTAAAATGACTGTCCGAGAGAAACGCAAGAAGATGGTAGCATATCTTTCCGAGATAACAGAACCGTTGTCCGAGTTTGATATGGACTATATAAACGAGATGAGAAAGGTAGATTCATTACTGATTGAAGCATACCTAAAGCCTTAAATATTGAGATTTCAAACAGGTAGGTCGGCTCTTTCAAATAGGTAGGGTGGAACTTTCATACAGGTGGGCTACTTATAAATACCTATATATAAATACCTATTGCCCATAAATACTCTACCTATCATTCGCCTTGCTCCGCAAGTCGCATGAATACCTATTTATTAAGATGATGATAATTTATAAACTCAATCTATTCATTATGATTATTCATTTACCAACAGGGTTGAATTTTACTACACAGAAAGACGCCAAGTCTTATTTTGGCAACCACAAGTACAGAAGATTGGTAAAAGAAAAGAAGATATATTTCACAGACTATAACAGACCAGTTGCCAATGACAGGAATAGAAGAATTATCGTACAGAAGAATAACTGAGAACATTGCAGGCAAGCTTGACTTGTTGGAAGCGTATCTGTTCTATTGCTTGGCTTTATGTTCGGATTGCTACACTATGGTTTCAAACGTTAAGCAAGAATCTTTAACCCAATTCTATGGCATAAAGAATGACGACCAGATAAGGAAATGGCTGCACAAGTTTGAGGATTTGAATCTAATTCAGATTGACAAACAGCCAATCAAAGGGAAATATGGTAGTTTCGACAGGTGCAGCTACATACTGAATACCGAGCACTATGTCCTTATAAGCGAGAAATTGTACAGTGAACCCATATCTCGCCAATTAAAAGGATTTCTTGTCTTACTAAAATGCAAGTGTTTGAATGGTACAAATACCAGTCAATATATCCAAAGCGAATTAGCCAGAGTATTGAACATCAGTGAAAGTTCGGTTTCAAGATATTTAAAACAAGCAGAAGATAGCGGATATATAAAAAGGGATGATAAAGGAATACACCTTAAAAATAAGAAAATATTCATCGTTACTCCCGAATCAACATTTGCATTTATAAAGAATGTCTATCCCAATATACTTACCGATGAAGATATATCTGAAAGAAGAATACACAATTAAACATCTGTTTATAGTTTTACTATAAGCAACGGGGGCGCAACCACCCGGATATTTCGTATCCGAGCGACTACACCCCTATTTTAGCCCCCCCTCATAGTTACTAAAGAAAAAAGAATGCTTTAGAAACAGTTCCGAACCATCAATAATAATAAGCATTCTTATTAATTTGAGAGGGGGCACGATGCACTATTACCATAACCAACCAGAATTTTACTAATGCTCCGAATTTCTTTTAAAAGAATATTTAGGGAAAGACATAGGACAGCCTAAGATACAAACGAAGAAATTCACTTGTGTTTAGGGTTTGTTCTTGTTAAATCCATTCAATCAATAATCTTTTAATTCAAATTCATTATGGAAGCATTACAAATTATGCCTATCATGGCACAGAACCAATCGAGATTTAACTTAGGCGAGTATGCGGAAGAAGCTGCCATTATCCAAGACGAACCAACCGTACAGCCGAGCGTGAACTTTTTGGAAGCCAACACC
>MJGMH1__coassemble_3025_pt1 | contig 7543 bp, 5 predicted proteins | sample MJGMH1__metabat2_high_PE_019 | metagenome-assembled genome bin MJGMH1
AATTATAAAGATTAACATCGAGGAGGAAATGAAGTCATCGTACATTGACTACTCTATGTCGGTCATTGTTTCGCGTGCCCTTCCGGATGTTAGAGATGGTTTTAAACCTGTTCACCGAAGAATTCTTTTCGGAATGATGGGATTAGGAAACACGTCAGATAAACCTTATAAAAAATCAGCCAGAATTGTAGGTGAAGTTTTAGGTAAGTACCACCCTCACGGTGACTCTTCCGTTTATGGCGCACTTGTACGTATGGCACAGCCTTGGGCCATGCGATATATGATGGTGGACGGACAAGGTAACTTTGGTTCGGTAGATGGTGATAGTGCAGCCGCTATGCGTTACACAGAATGCCGCTTAAGAAAAATCGGTGAAGATATGATGCAGGATCTCGACAAAGAAACTGTTGACATGCAAAACAACTTTGACGATTCTCTACAGGAGCCTACCGTCATGCCAAACCGCATTCCCAATCTTCTGGTAAATGGAGCATCTGGTATTGCTGTAGGTATGGCTACCAATATGCCGACCCATAACTTATCAGAAGTAATCGATGCTTGTGTAGCGTACATTGACAATAATGAGATAGATATAGAAGAACTCATGAATTATGTCAAAGCTCCTGACTTTCCTACAGGAGGTTACATATATGGCATGAGTGGTGTACGTGAGGCTTATCTTACAGGACGCGGACGTGTCATCATGCGTGCAAAAGCCGAAATTGAAACTGGTTCTACACATGACAAAATCGTTGTAACGGAAATCCCTTATGGAGTTAACAAGGCGGAGTTAATCAAAAACATAGCCGATTTAGCCAACGAAAAGAAAATAGAAGGTATTGCCAATGCCAATGATGAATCGGATCGTGAAGGCATGCGCATCGTGATTGATGTAAAACGGGATGCAAATGCTAGTGTAGTACTGAATAAGCTCTACAAAATGACATTACTGCAAACCTCTTTCGGGGTAAACAACGTAGCATTGGTGCATGGCCGTCCACGTTTGTTGAACCTGAAAGACTTGATCAGATACTTCATAGAACATCGTCATGATGTGGTTATTCGCCGTACACAATATGATTTGCGCAAAGCCAAGGAACGTGCGCATATCTTGGAAGGTTTAATTATTGCATCAGATAATATTGATGAAGTAATCAAGATTATTCGTGCCGCTAAAACCCCTAACGATGCCATTACCGGCTTGATGGAACGATTCCAATTGACTGAAATCCAGTCTCGTGCCATTGTTGAAATGCGTTTGCGACAGCTTACTGGGCTTATGCAGGATCAGCTTCATGCTGAATATGAGGAAATTCAGAAGCAGATTGCTTATTTAGAAGAAATTCTTGTTAACGACGAATTGTGCCGTAAAGTCATTAAGGACGAATTAGTTGAGGTAAAAGAGAAATATGGCGATGAACGCCGTTCTGAAATCGTTTATTCATCTGAAGAGTTCAATCCGGAAGATTTCTATGCGGATGACGAAATGATTATTACCATTTCGCACATGGGATATATCAAACGTACTCCATTGAGTGAGTTCCGTGCACAAAACCGTGGTGGAGTAGGTTCTAGAGGTACCGACACTCGAGACGAAGATTTCATTGAGCACATATATCCTGCAACCATGCACAATACCATGATGTTCTTTACACAAAAAGGTAAGTGTTATTGGCTGAAAGTATATGAAATACCTGAGGGGACAAAGAATTCCAAAGGACGCGCTATTCAGAATTTGTTAAATATTGATTCGGATGATGCTGTAAACGCTTATCTTCGTGTCAAGAACTTAAACGATCAAGAGTTTATCAATAGTCATTATGTAGTATTCTGTACAAAGAATGGTGTTATTAAGAAAACTCTTCTTGAACAGTATTCACGTCCTCGTCAAAATGGTGTTAACGCCATCACAATCCGCGAAGACGACCGTGTTATTGAAGTCCGTATGACAAATGGAGATAATGAAATCATCATAGCTAACCGTAACGGACGTGCTATCCGTTTCCACGAGAGTGCTGTTCGTGTCATGGGACGTACTGCCACTGGTGTGCGCGGCATGACATTAGATGAAGACGGACAAGACGAAGTAGTAGGTATGATTTGCATTAAAGATCCGGATACGGAGACTATTATGGTCGTATCTGAACAGGGATATGGAAAACGTTCTGATATTGAAGATTATCGTAAAACCAATCGTGGCGGTAAAGGTGTCAAAACGATGAATATCACTGATAAGACAGGTAAATTGGTAACAATCAAGTCTGTAACCGATGAAAATGATTTGATGATTATCAATAAATCTGGTATTACTATTCGTCTTAAAGTGGCAGATGTACGTATTATGGGACGTGCTACACAAGGTGTACGACTTATCAACCTTGAAAAACGTAATGATGAAATCGGCTCTGTATGTAAGGTTACTTCTGAAAATGAAGATGAAATTTTAGAAGAAGGGAATGAAATCATTCCGGAAAATTCTCAGAATACAAAAGATTCTCAGGATGAGATAAATAATGTAAATGAAGAATAGACATAATATTAATTTAAATTTTCTACAATCATGAAAAGAGTACTATTTTCAATGGTTTTACTACTTGTTGCAAGCTTGGCTTTCGCTCAAGAAAAGAATGTGAAAGAAGCAAAGAGCATTGCCAATGGAGTAAACCCGGACTTTGCCAAAGCAGAGGAATTAATTAATCAAGCTTTGACTAACCCTGAAACAAAAGACAATGCTGAAACTTGGGATGTAGCAGGTTTTATTCAGAAAAGAAGAAGCGAGAAAGAAATGGAGAATGCTTACCTAAGAAAGCCTTATGACACCCTTCAGGTATATAATAGTGCATTGGATATGTGTAAATTCTATTTCAAATGTGATGAACTTGCACAAATTCCTAACGAAAAGGGTAAAATCAAAAATAAATATAGAAAATCAAATTCTGCTGCAATTTTAGCTGAACGTGGTAATCTGATTAATGGTGGTATCCAGTTCTTCAATCAAGATAAGAACAAAGAAGCACTTGAATTTTTCGCAACTTATGTTGATATTGCAGTCAACCCTATGTTTGAGAAAGAAAATCTATTGAAAACTGATACGGTATTACCTCAGATTGCTTACTATGCAAGCTTAGCAGCTGCAAAAATGGAAGATTATCCAAGTGTATTGAAATATGCTCCATATGCACAAGATGATAAAGAAGTAGGAAAATACGCTATGGAATTTATATCTACAGCATTAAAAGCTGAAGGTGATACAGTTAAATGGGTAGCTTCTCTAAAAGAGGGTATTCAAAAGTATCCTGAACATCCGTTCTTTTTCGGTCATTTGATTGATTATTACAGCAATAACAACAAATATGACGAAGCAATGCAGTTTGCTGATGATATGTTAGCTAAAGATCCTAATAATACATTCTATCTATATGTAAAAGGGTATCTTTATCATAATATGAAAGACTATGATAAGGCTATTGAATTCTACACGAAAACTATTGAAGTAGATCCAAATTATGCCGAAGCATACTCTAACTTAGGCTTAATCTATTGTTTGCAAGCACAGGATTTCTCTGAAAAAGCTACTACCGATGTGAATGATCCTAAATACAAAGCAGATCAAGATGCATTGAAAGTCTTCTATGAAAAAGCAAGACCTAACTATGAAAAGGCTAGAGAATTAAAACCCGATCAAAAAGATTTGTGGTTAAATGGTCTTTACAGAGTGTATTATAACCTGCAAATGGGGCCGGAGTTTGATGAAATTGAGAAGATGATGCAATAAATATTCTTCTTATTAAATAGAAGAGCGTCTGATCAAATATGTGGCCAGACGCTCTTTTATTTTTCTCCTTTTTAAAGCTTATTTATCCATAGAAAAACAGCAAGAGGGAATATTGGTATTTAATAATGTTCTTTTCATATTAAACATAATACTGATATTGGATAAATAATACAATGTTTTATTTATCAGCTTGGTCTTCCATAAATAACCAACAATGGCGTATCTGAATGGAAAATCATTTTCCTGGCAATACCTGGATTAAACAGACGAGAAAATATATTCCTTTTGTAAGAAGTTAATGATATTATATCAATATGATTATTTTTAATATATTTATCCAAACTATTAAGAAAATCATCATTCTGCACAACATCATAACAAATATCCAATGACGGATATTGCTTTTGAAAATATTCTTTGATACCACCTAATTTTATTTCACTCCAGGTGTCTTTTACATCTGCAAGATGAATTAAGGATACTGAGAATTTGAAAGGTTTCAAGCTATTGATTAAAGAATCAAAAGCAATTAGATCCCGTTGGTCAAAATTAGTGATAAATGCAATTCGCTTAGCCTCAGAAAATTGCTTAAATGGAGTATTTTCAGGAATAGCTAAAACAGGCACACGACTACGTTCAATAACCTCAGCGGTTACACTACCTATTAAATCAATATCTTTCTGGTTCTTGCCTCGAGTACCCATCACAATGATACGAGGACTATATTCCTTAGAATACCGTAAAACTTCCTCTTCAGGAATACCTTCACGTAAAACACATGTATATTTTACGTTAGGAAGCTCTCCAGCTACAACTTTTTCTTTTATCTTATCAGACAAAGCATTTAAATCTGCATGTACTTTTTGTAAGATGTTTTTTACATTTTCTTCATCACTAAGCTGATAATTAAAAACATCACCGTACGGCAAAGAAGTGGCATATATCGGCGTAAAATAAACATGCAATAGTATAACTTCTGCTCCAATATTATGAGCAAAATTGAAACCAAACTCACATGCTTTTAAAGAGTAATTAGAAAAATCAACAGGAATCAGAACCTTATTACCTGCTTTTTCAATCTTAGGATACTTCTCTCCTACTACCTCTTCAGACAACCATGCCGAACTTTCAGTAATTTTTAGGGCATGAGGCAAATCACTTTCTCTAATGCGTACGCGCACACCAGAAGATACAACAGGCTGTATCTGATTCACATTGTGAATATAAGTCTCAATACCCTCATTCTCAAGTACATTTTTGAGAATTTGGGCTTTTGCATACGTCAATATTGCTAATGTTACTAATTTATCTTTCATAAGCTACCTATTTTGAATTTGAAACAAATAAGAAATCCCAATTGTTTTATCAGCAATTGGGATTTTTTTACTTTCTTTTATTAGGCCCGAACGGCTTCTGCAGTTTCACTAGCAACCTCATCTAATATCTTTAAAGCCCGATCCAGAACAGTAGTATCATCTATCATAACCAAACCTCCATCTGGTCCAGGCTCTAGATGAATCCCTACACTTTTACCTTCCTTAAAGTTATGACCACCGAAGAAATTCCTTACTGTATCAACATTAAGTCCAAGTTCATCGGCTATTCTATGCATGCTACCACTAGGTAATGCGTCTTTAATTTTACGAAGCTCATTAAATGTTATTGTTCTCATATTCATAAATTTAATGGTTAGTACTCTATATTTTTATTATCACGCTATAAACTTAAGGAAAAAAAAAGATAAAACAAACTATTTCATTGACTTTTTTCGAAAAGAATAATGACCAATCAGAAGGCCATCATTTTTTTATATAATAAAAAGGCTCATATAAGTAAAGATTTAAAGAACCTCACTTATACGAGCCTTGATAATTTTTAGTTAATACCGCTTATATCACTTCTATTGTAGCTGAAGGTACCCATCCCACTTTACCATCTTCCAAACGAATTTCTTTCCATTCACGCATTGAATTATCTTTAATCTCAACTTTATGACCTTCATGCAAGATAAATAAACTCGTACCACTCTCGCTTGGTGTACTACGTACCGTTACACTTGGTGATAATACAATGGCTGAATTACGATTTGTCAACTCACTCTTCTGCTGAGATGCAAAGACATTACTCAATACTACAAAAATCAGGAAAACTATCCCGGCAATAAATCCTGTTTTCTTCCATATGATCTGTTTGGAAAAGAAGAAAAGATAAGAGGATATAAGTAATAGAATAAAGAACACAACCCCACATTTAGCCCATGCATCTACACTCAAGCTATTTATTAATGATTTAGCCCATGAAACAAAGAATATTTCAGGTACTGGAACTACTTTATCAATTGTTTTTGACTGAGCTATCTCTAAATTAGCTCGAATATCGGCATTACCGGGTTGTAATAATAAAGCACGCTCATAATTCAAAATAGCTTTAGCTATATCATCCGCTTTATAATAACTATTTCCTAAATTATAATAAACCTCGGCTGCTTCCCCCTGCTTCAATAAATTTTCATAAATTTGAATGGCAGAGGCATAATCATTTCTCATATATGCGCTGTCGCCTTCAGCTTTCGTAACATTACCCTGCTGTTTTGCGGCAGAAAATTCTGCTTGTGGAACTGCAGCCATAGAATCAACCTGCAATGTATCAGTAGAATCCTGCGCAAAACTATTTGTTGACATTACCAAGCTAAGGGTAAAAAATAGTATTTTCTTCATCATCATACCCTCCCAATTAATGTTTTATTGAATTTTCCATCTTGCTGATTACTTCCAAAGAAGCAGAATATACCTTATCCATGGCTTGATTGTCATCTCCAGGAGCAAAACGGGCAAATTCACAATTATTCAATGTATCAAGGAACTCCTTGATCAATACATCGTTCACACCATAATTACGAAGTTTTTCTTCAATATTATCTTTGGATAATCGAGAAATCGGAATATTCAACTTATCACTGATATATCCCCACAACGCTTTTAGAACTTCGTCATAGAATGCATCTTTCTTATTATCAGCCAATAATTTACCAGCCTGTTTCATTCGTCTTACAGCAACTTTATTGGCTTTCTTAGTCCGCATTCTCGCAACATTAGCATTGGCAGCTATCTGTTTACGATAAACCATGAAAAAGGCAATGAATGCAATACCTGGAATCAAATAAAGCAACCAATACGTCAATGAACCAAAGAAGAAATCACCTCTCTGAACAAGAGCCACCTCATTTTGCTTAATGTAGCGAATGTCCTCATTCAGAATCTTAAGGTCTTCCTTACTTGTAAAATTAGCAATGGTTTGTGCGGCATTTCCTGCTCCTTTTTCTACATGCAATTCATATTCTTCTGTACTCAAAGTCTTGTATGAACGAGTATTAATATCGAAATAGCTAAATTTCACAGCAGGAATCTTATAAGTTCCGGCATTACGCGGAATTGCAAGATATTCAATAACCTTACTTCCTGAAAGTCCCGTATTAGTCAGACGGAACTTATTATCTACTTTCGGGTCATATACTTCAAAATCTTCAGGAAATTTTATCTCAGGATTAGACACAAGCTTCAGATTACCGGTACCGGAAATTACAAGCTTTACCGTAACAGCATCATTTGTCTTTACATTTGTGCTATTGATAGAAGAAGTTATGTTGAAGTCTCCCACTCCACCTGAAAAATCAGCCGGCTTGCCAGCAGGCAAAGATTTTACATCAATAGTCAGTTGAGGAGTCAACAAAGTCTTTTTGACTTCTACATAATTATTTCCTCCATTGAA
>MJGMH1__coassemble_3049_pt1 | contig 7367 bp, 9 predicted proteins | sample MJGMH1__metabat2_high_PE_019 | metagenome-assembled genome bin MJGMH1
TTCCTATTGCAATTACGGAGGCATTAAAGCAGGAGCGTCTTCATGGCAATGTATTACTAGCTGGGTTTGGTGTAGGATTAAGTTGGGGAGCTACGGTTATTCGCTGTAAGTAAGCCTTGTATGTTAGAAATAGTATCGCATGTTAATTCAATTTATAATTCTATAAGCTATGTCCTGTTAGAACATGGGACTAAAGAATGTTGGATTATTGATGTAGGTGATTTTGATGTTATAAAGTCTTTGTTTGATGGCTATAACCTAAGAGGTGTACTATTGACGCATGTTCATTACGATCATATATATGGACTGAATGAATTGCAAGCTGACTATCCGGATGTACCTATATATACAAATGAATATGGTGCAAAGAATCTGGTTAGCCCTATAGAGAATTTGTCGTCATATCATGGTGAGGATTTTATCTTATCAAGAACGAATGGTGTTAAGATTATTAAAGAGGGGAATGTGATTCTTATAGGTAGCTATTGTTTATTGGTAATTGATACTCCCGGCCATGATTATTCTTGTCTAAGCTTTTGTGTGGACAACAATCTTTTTACAGGTGATTCCTATATACCTGGAGAAAAGGTGTTTACGAAACTGCAAAATGGTAATAAGCAATTGGCAGAATATTCTTGTCAACGATTATTGCGATTAGGAGAGAAATGTTTTATAAGACCTGGTCATTCTATTTCCTTTGAAAATTGTATGAGTACTTGTTGTTAATAATGTTTTTGTTTAGAAAAGCAAAAAGAACTTATAGAAACAGTTTTAATAGTAAAGTTGATTGTGGTTGGAAATTCGAAGAAAATATGGATTATGTAATAGGAAAGGTATGGTATGTGGAAAAACTCTTTGTGTGCTCTGCATAAAATAATACTTTTTGCTATTGTCTTAAAACTAATTTAAATTTTATTTTGACGTTTTCTCCAGAAAGGCACTTGCTTATGGAATATTTCTTGAAAATACTATACGTTAAAACTATATACTGATTAATGAATTGATAAATGAATGATACTTTAAAAATAGTAGAGGAAGTCCCGTTGGTTAGTGTAATAACTTTAGCATATAACCATGAGAGTTATATACGTGATTGTCTTGAGGGGATTTTAATGCAAAAAACCTCGTTTAAGTTTGAGTTAATTATCCATGATGACGCCTCTACTGATGGGACAGCTGAGATTATTAGAGAATATGTAGCTAAGTACCCCGATATTATTAAACCAATTTATCAATCTGAAAATCAGTATAGCAAAGGAGTACCAATAGGGCGTACTTTTTTATATCCCCGTGTAAAAGGAAAATACATAGCAGAGTGTGAAGGTGATGATTATTGGATTGATCCATTTAAGCTACAAAAGCAGGTTGATTTATTAGAATTGGATTCAGAAATTGCTATGGTGCATACTGATGTGAATGTGCTTTATCAAGAATCAGGAATTGTTTCCAAATGCTATAATAGAAGAAAAAAACTGTTAAACAGTAAATCTGCAATAGAAAAAATCGCAATTAAGAATATATTAAACGGGCAATATTTTGTTAAAACAGCAACAGTGCTTTTTCGAAAGGATTTGCATGACGAGTATGTTCAATCTTCGATTTACAAGTATATACAGAATAATTTTCCTATGGGAGATACCCCATTATGGGTATATTTGGCTTATAAAAAGAAAATAGCTTATTTAGATGAGGTTACTGCAGTCTATCGTAGAAATTCAGGTTCGGTTAGTAATCCTAAGTCAAAACAGAATAAGCTGTATTTTGATTTAAAAAGTTCTGAATTAAGGAAATATTGTATAGATGTCTACAACGTATATGATATGGATTTTCGAGAAAAGAATAATAGAATATATGAGAAACGGTTGTTTAACTATTTATGTTTTTCCCCTAATTATCAATATAAATATTCAGTAAGTCCATTTATGGAGAAAAAAATAGAGTTGATTAGACATGTTGCTTGTATTCGTTCTCTTCTTAAGTATTGTTGTGGTATGAAAATTTCTTTCTTAAATGCTGCTCAACTAATATATCACAAATATTTATTAAAGTGATATTCCTATTTTGTCTTAATCAATAATGCTCGAATTTTTATTAGTTTTGTATCTAATCTCTGGACCAATTAAAAGCTTTGCATCTATAGGATTAATATCTTTTCCTTGTGATTTAACTCTACTAACAGCTTCTTTTTTGATGGTCTTTTTTCTTCATAATCAAATAGATTATTCAAAACAATCTTTTTGCTATAATCGAGGTAGCATAATATGGTATGCTTTGTTGATTTTTTGGCTGTGGATGATTATTTCGTTAGTATATACAAGTTCTAACAATTATTCACTTTCAAAAACTTTTAGTTTTATAACTAACTTAATACCCTTTTTGGTAATTTCATTCAGTACAACTTTTTCTATAAAACGTTTTCTTTTGCTGTTTCTTGTAGCTAATGTTGTTGTTTCATGCTTGTTCATTCCACTATACTCTACGTTTCGTGTTGCTTCTGTAACAGAGGAAATACGTTCTTTTATGGGGTTATATTTATCTTTGGGTACCAATATAGGTTTAATCATTGTGCTTTTATTATCAACTACTGAAAAAATGTTACATGATAAGTGGAAAATGATGATGATTATGTTATTATGGGCATTATTAATTATATTAGGAGCTAGAGGTCCATTGATGTTTGCTTTTATTGTTATGTTGGGAATTATGTATAAAGATTATCAATCGTTTATCCAATTCTTGAAAAAAAATATATTGTATGTTTTTCTTGTTTTGATGTTTTGTATAGGAATTGCCTATTATATTGAACTGAAGACTGGTGGTATGATATCTTTATTATTTGATTTTTCTATAGAACGTTTATCTCTTATTTTAGATGGATTATTTAGTTCTGATAACGATATGGGAGATTCTGCCAACACACGTGTGGAGCTTATATATTTTAGTATTGCACATATATTTTCATCTGTTTTTGTTTTCTTGTTTGGAACCGGTATTGGCAGCTTTGGATACGAATGGACTGGAGTGGACATGCGTTTATATCCTCATAATATTATCTTGGAAATATTGTTTGAATTAGGATTTATCGGATTGTTGATATTTGGATATATACTTTATATACTCTGGAAAAACTATAGTCTGTATCGTAAGAAGTATGTTTCAGGTTTTGTGTTGTTTTATATATTTTTAAATCTGATGAAGTCTAATTGTCTGGAGGATTTGAGGGTTTATTTTTCATTTATAGCCATTTATATATTGTTTCAAAACAGAAAAAGTAAAGATCTTTTTCAATATTCCACTAAATAAATGCGTGTTTTATATATTTCAGAGGATTATCCTTATTCTAAAGTTCATCATGAATTGTGTAAACATATTGTTGAAGGAGAGGATATTAGAATGACTCTTTATTCAGTCATACGTTCTGGGATAAAAAATAGAGATTTGCGAGCATTATATAATAATATTAATTATAAAACCTTGTTCTATGAACTAGACGTTAATGAGTGGAGATATAAGGTTGATTTTTATTATAAAATCCAAAAGAAATATGATTGGCTGGTTCAGCATGATTTGTCAGATGTTACTATGGTACATGCTGCAACTTTATTCTCTGAAGGGGCAGTTGCATTAAAGTTATACAAGGAAAAAGGGATTCCATATATTGTGGCCGTAAGAGGTACAGATATTAATTTCTATTTCAAATATATGTTTCATTTATGGAATTTAGGAACAGAAATATTACAATGTGCAAAAGATGTGATATTCTTAACAGACAAAAGTTGCGAAGTCCTCTTATATAATAAAGGAGTAAAAAAGATTAAAGATATATTGAATGCAAAAAAACACATACTTCCTAATGGAATTGATAATTTTTGGATAAAAAATGCTCAACAATGTAATAGAAATTTAATTCCTTATCGTTTGTTATATATTGGAATGTTTGATAAGAATAAAAATATAATATCATTATTACATGTAATATTAGAATTGAGAAATTTATATCCAGAATTACAATTGTCATTAGTTGGTGGCGGTGGTGATTGTCATGAAAAGGTTCTTGAATATTGTTATAAATATCCAACAATTTTTGAATACAAGGGTAAAATATACGAGAAGGAAATACTATGTAAACTAATCAGAGAACATGATATCTTTACAATGGTATCTCATAGCGAAACGTTTGGTTTAGTGTATCTAGAAGCCTTAAGTCAAGGCTTACCTATTTTGTATACAAAAGGACAAGGAATTGATGGGGTGTTTATTGATAATGTGGGCGAGGGTGTGAACTCTCATGATGTAAATGATATTTTTGCAGGTCTTCAGAAAATAATAGAGAACTATACTTCTTATTATTGGAATAGAAATATTGTTAAATATTTTTCTTGGCCATCAATCGCGTCTTTATATAGAGCAATATATTTAAAATAGTTTAATTTTAATAGTATGGATCAGATAAAAATTGCCGTAATCGGTCTCGGTTACGTAGGGCTTCCTTTGGCTCGTCTTTTCTCAACAAAGTATAAAACGGTAGGATTCGATATGAACCAATCGCGTGTGGATGCGTTGATGACCGGTCATGATGCCACGCTGGAAGTGGCAGATGATTTGCTCCAAGATGCCATCCGGAATCATGGCTTTGTATGTACTACGAAATTGGAAGACATAAAGGATTGTAACTTTTATGTAGTGGCAGTACCTACACCTGTTGACGCAAACAATCGTCCCGACTTGAAACCTTTGTGGGGTGCCAGTGAAACTGTGGGCAAGGTGATTTCCAAAGGGGATATTGTGGTGTATGAGTCCACGGTATATCCCGGGGTTACGGAAGAGGAGTGTTTGCCGGTGGTTGAAAAGGTATCAGGTTTGAAGTTCAATGTGGATTTCTTTGCGGGATATTCTCCCGAACGCATCAATCCGGGCGATAAGGAGCATACGGTGGAGAAAATAAAGAAGGTGACTTCCGGTTCCACTCCTGAGATCGCCGATATAGTAGATGATGTATATAATTCTGTGTTGGTGAATGGCACTCACAAAGCACCGACTATCAGAGTTGCAGAGGCTTCGAAGATTATTGAAAATTCGCAACGAGATGTGAATATTGCGTTTATGAACGAGTTGGCAAAGATCTTTAATGCGATGGGTATCGATACGAACGATGTGATAGAGGCTGCTGCTTCTAAATGGAACTTTATTAAGTTGAAACCTGGATTGGTAGGCGGTCATTGCATCAGTGTGGATCCTTATTATTTGATTCAGAAGGCACAGGTGTACGGGGTATTGCCGCGTGTGATGTCGTCGGCACGTCGCTTGAACGATGGTATGGGTGACTATGTGGCCAATCAGGTTATTAAGCTGATGAACAAGAAGGGGGTATTGGTGAAAGATGCCAGGATTCTGTTGCTGGGCATCACGTTCAAGGAAAACTGCCCGGACATCCGCAATACTAAGATTGTGGACATTTACAGTACGTTGCACGAATATACTTCAAACATTACGGTTTATGACCCTTGGGCGGATAGAGCGCAAGTGGAGCATGAATATGGTATAGGAGTTTCCAACGGGGATATGGAAAGTCTGAAAGGGCAGTTTGATGCCGTGATTTTGGGCGTGTCGCACAATGAATTCAAGGATTTGGATGTTCGCTCTTTTTTGAAGGCGGAGAGCGGAGTTGTGTATGATGTGAAGGGTATTCTGCCCAAGAATCAAATAGACGGAAGATTGTAAAGAAAATATGCTTTCCGTAATTTGTCCTATATATAATGAAGCGAGATACATTGATGTATGCATTCAATCTGTCTTGCTTCAGGATTATCCGAAAGAGCAGCTTGAAGTGCTCTTTGTGGATGGCATGAGTCTGGATGGAACCCGTGAAAGGGTGCTGGAATATGCCCATGAATACCCGTTCATTAAATTGATAGACAATCCAAGAAGGATTGTTCCGGTGGCGATGAACATTGGCATACGGGCATCCCAAGGGGATGTGGTGATGCGCCTGGATGCCCATGCCAGTTATCCGACGAACTATTTCTCGGTTTTGGTAAAGAAACTTTATGAACTGAATGCGGACAACGTGGGTGCTGCTTGCAGGACGGACGTACTGAACAAGACTCCTAAAACACTTGCCATACGCGAGGTGCTAAGCAATAGGTTTGGCGTGGGTAATTCCATGTTCCGCTTGGGTGTGGATAAGGCAATGGACGTGGAAACCGTGCCTTTCGGGTGTTGGCGCAGGGAGGTGTTTGAGAAATATGGTTACTATGATGAACGCTTGATACGCAACCAGGACATTGAACTGAACAAGCGCATTATACATGGTGGTGGTCGCATTTGCATTGTGCCGGAAACTTATTGTACCTACTTGGCTCGTGAGACGTTCAAAGGATTGGCAAGGAATAATTTTTCTAACGGGAAATGGAACATCTTGACGGTGTACTATACAAGACAACTGAAATCGTTGTCGGTAAGGCATTTTATTCCGTTGGTATTCTTGCTGTCTTTACTTCTTCCGTTGCTTGCGGCGTTGTTTTATCTTCCGTTCGCTTGTTTGTCAATTTTTTCATTGTCGGTCTATCTGTTAATCCTTGTCGGCACCAGTGTGTCTGTAAATTCGCATAGTAAAATTAGTGTTCCTTACTTGTTCCTATCTTTTGTGGTGTTACATCTTTCCTATGGGTATGGTTCGTTAGTTGGGATTTATAAATGTATCGGTTATGGGAAGCGAAAATAGATTGAATGGGAAGGATACCTTGATGTCTTGGTTATGGCGCAAGACGCATGGAAAAAATCTCATCTCCCTATTATTGTTGTCATTCTTTTACCTGTTATAATCCTTAAACCCATCAGAAAATGGCTTTCAACTGTGCTGATTCCTACCATTCCATTTTCAAATTTAAGGGTACAATGTTACTGCTGGTGCGGGTATAAGATAGGAAAGAACTGTTTTATCGGTATGCGTTGTTATTTGGATGATATGTGCCATACCCTGATTGAAATAGAAGATAATGTAACGATTTCATATGGTGTGTACTTTACCTGTCATGGAAGGAAGCAGGGGCACAACCGCATCCTTATAAAGCAGGTAGCATATATCGGGATGAATGCTTCTATAATAGCCCGCAGGGAAGAAGGTACAGTAGTAGGACGGAATGCGATAGTGGGTGCCTGTTCGTTGGTGAATAAGTCTGTTCCCGATGAGGGCGTAGTGGCCGGAATACCGGTAAGAGCTATAGGAAAAAGTGGAAAATAAGGTAAAGGACTATTATTATATAATATTTTTTTAAGCTTTTCAGAGGTAAAGAACATTTGTTTACAATTTGTAAGTGCTCAAATTAGGGCTCAATTTTAGAATCAGTAGCTTTGCTGCGAACTTA
>MJGMH1__coassemble_3454_pt1 | contig 5632 bp, 7 predicted proteins | sample MJGMH1__metabat2_high_PE_019 | metagenome-assembled genome bin MJGMH1
TGTTGCTCAGGTACTTAAAAAAAATATTTTATAATAGTGTTGCGGAATTAAGGTTGAAGAAGAATGTACACGTTCCGACACGGCAAAAGCCAAAGGAATAGACAACACACCGAGTGCCGAACATAAGGCGCATATCAAAGAAAGCATAGGAACATCTATAATTCCTGAAAAAATAAATGTATCTGTATCTTATTTCAATGGTGAAGAATTATCGTTGTTTCCTAACATACCACCATTCAAAAAACGGGATTGTTTTTCTCATTCAGCCTCTGAAAATAATATTCATAATACATATTCCGCAATCAACAATGGAATAGAGTTTTTTGATGTTTTAGTAAATTCTCCATTTTATACGCGATTTTCGCCACAATTTAGATATGCATTATGGGTATTCTGTAAAAGCACAAGCGACATCTCGCCGGATATGTCATCTGCCGGTCAGTAAGTATAAGGATTTGTAAATTCGTAACCATAAAGCAACCTTGTTATTTGCAGAACAAGGGTTTGCGCGTTCTTTGACATACTGGAAAAGGAATAATAGGTAGAAAAGGTAGAAAAGCCGAAGCATTTGATGGAGAAGCAGATAAATTATCGTACTTTTGAGTTTCCGAAAGAAAATGCAACATCAATGGAAAATCAAGGCGAAATCATACTCTATCAGCCTAACAGCGAAGTGAAGTTAGAAGTGCGCATGGAAAATGAAACCGTGTGGCTGAACAGGTCGCAATTGGCTGAATTGTTTGCCCGCGATATCAAGACTATAGGCAAGCATGTGAATAATGCACAGAAAGAAGAACTTGCTGGTATTTCAGTTGTCGCAAAATTTGCGACAACTGCCGCTGATGGCAAAGTGTACCAAGTGGAATACTACAATTTGGATATGGTTCTATCTGTCGGTTACCGAGTCAAATCCGGTCGTGGCATAGAATTCCGGCGTTGGGCTAACAAGGTGCTGAAAGAATATCTGTTGAAAGGCTATTCTGTCAACCGCCGCTTGACCGAACTGGAGCATACCGTGGCGGAACATTCTAGGAAGATAGATTTGTTTGCCACCGACCTGATACGCTCCGCCAAGAAGTCCCTGCTGCTGGTAGACAACTACGTGGACGAATCTGTGCTGTTGATGTTCAGTAAACGGAATGCAGGCGTGACTGCCGACATCTACACGCAGTCCGTCAGCCGTCAGTTGCAGTTAGACTTGCGGAAGCATAACAGCCAATATCCTCCGATAAGGCTGCACACTTACAAGAAGACCACGACCGTTTTCTGATTATTGACGGGACGGATGTCTATCACATCGGAGCTTCACTGAAAGATCTCAGCAAGAAGATGTTTGCCTTCTCCAAGTTGGATATACCTGCTACGAGTATCACCGACCTGCTGTAAGGCATTAAACAATCCTCCCATTATTCCGCTTTCCATTGGCTACTTGGACGTAGCGTCTTTTTTCGCAAAAATGTTCCCTTTTAAAATGAAAAAGGGTTATCGACAGGAAGTGGGCTTCTTGTAAAGACAAAACAGATAACAATAATGGGTCGAGTTCAGAGAACAACAATAATCCGGCGAACTATCCTCGACCTGCCGGAAAACATGCCTAATGCCGAAATGGAATAAGCCGCATCCGTAAACCGGGTACGAAATTCAGCCATCCCGTACACAAGCGTAATGTGCGGAGGATGCAACCTATAGAGGTGGCACACGGGCAGCTTCGCCGCTGCCGGTGGCGCAACGTAAGATGTTGAAAACAAAAGCGTTCTTTGGAAGATTGTGTAGGAGATTTAGAAGAATTTGAAGGGAAAAGCCTACCTTTGCCGGTATTTAAACGAAAGAATACAAGAAATGGCAAAGATAACAGTACTGGCTACTGACATTCACGTAGTGTCTGTCAACAACGAAGATTATATCTGTATCACTGATATGCTGAAAGCCAAAGACGGTGATTTCTTCATATCCGATTGGTTAAGAAACCGGAATACACTTGAATACCTCGGTATCTGGGAGCGTTTGTATAATCCGGATTTTAATTATGGCGAATTCGCCACAATTAAAAATCAGTCAGGATTGAACAGTTTTAAAATCAGTGTGAAAGAGTATGTGGAGAAAACCCACGCCATCGGTATTCAGGCAAAAGCCGGACGTTATGGCGGCACTTATGCGCACAAGGACATTGCGTTTGAGTTTGGAATGTGGATTAGTGCTGAATTCAAGATATATCTTGTCAAGGAGTTCCAGCGCCTCAAAGAGCAGGAGCAAGCCCGGATAGGGTGGAGTGCGAAGCGGGAACTGTCGAAGATAAACTACCGCATCCACACCGATGCCATCAAGCAGAACCTCATTCCGGCAGAAGTCACCCCGCAACAAGCCTCACGCATCTATGCCAGCGAAGCCGATGTGCTGAACGTGGCGATGTTCGGATTGACCGCCCTCGAATGGCGCGACGCACATCCCGACCTGAAAGGCAATGTGCGCGACTATGCTTCCGTCAACGAACTGATATGCCTCTCGAACATGGAGAATCTTAATGCCGTATTCATCAACGAAGGACTTCCGCAGCACGAAAGGCTGCTCCGACTCAACCGGATAGCCATTCAGCAGATGCAGGTACTGGAAGACGTGAACAGGAAATACCTCAAATAATCTCCCTACCCAACACCACTATCTGAACCAACTGTCGCATTTATAACTTGAACTCAGCAGAAGCCTATGAAAACAATTCTGATTATTGAAGATGATATCGTGTTCAGCCGCAGCATCAGCAACTGGCTAGTGAAAGAAGGGATGAAAACCGATTGTGTGACAACCCTTGCGAATGCCCGTAAAGCCATCGAACAAAAAGCGTTCGACCTGATATTGGCAGACCTGCGCCTGCCGGACGGCAACAGCACCTCGCTCCTCGAATGGATGAACAAGAAGTATTATTCCACCCCTTTCCTGATTATGACCAACTACGGGCAGGTGGAAAATGCGGTGGCAGCCATGAGGCTGGGAGCCATCAACTATCTGTGCAAGCCCGTACAGCCGGACAAGCTTCTGGCATTGATTACGGAGATACTGGATAAAGACAACAACAAACAGGACTTCTACCGGGGTGAAAGCCCCAAAGCCCATGAGATATACCGCTTGATAGAGATGATTGCGTGTGCCGATATTTCTGTCCTGCTCCGTGGCGCTTCCGGCACCGGGAAAGAACATGCTGCAGCCGAGATACATGCCCGGAGCCACCGGAAAAACAAACCCTATTTCGCTATCGACTGCGGAGCCATTCCCGACGAACTTGCCGCCTCCGAGTTTTTCGGCCACCGGAAGGGAGCCTTTACCGGTGCGGAAAGCGACAAAGTCGGGCTGTTCCGTGCAGTTGACGGAGGGACACTGTTTCTGGACGAGATAGGTAACCTCTCCAATAAAACCCAGATGCTCCTGCTCAGGGCCTTGCAGGAGAAACGTTGCAAGCCGGTAGGTTCCACTAAAGAATATTCCTTTGACATCCGGCTGGTTTCCGCTACCAATGAGAAGCTGGAAAAAGCCATCGAAGAGGGACGCTTCCGGGAAGACCTGTTCCACCGGCTCAATGAGTTCACCCTCCGGATTCCCACACTGGCCGAATGCCGGGAGGATATCCTGCCTCTGGCCGATTTCTTTTTGAAGCTCACTTGCGCCAAGGCTCGAAAATCATTTCGCGGCTTTGACCGGCTGGCACAGGCGGCACTGCTGGAATATCCGTGGCCGGGTAATATCCGTGAACTGAAAAATGTAATCGGTCGTGCCGTACTTATCTGCCAGCAGGAATGGATTTCTGTTTCAGACTTAAATCTTGATATCTCCTTCCAAAAAGAAGAGAAACCCCTGTTGGCGGAAGAAGAAAAAGAAAGGACGTTACTTCTCCAGACACTCGAAAAGGTAGATGGCAACCGCTCCAAGGCGGCCCGGCTGCTCAATATCAGCCGGACTACCCTGTATGAGAAGCTGAAAAAATACCATATAACCGATTGACCGGAGAATAATCCGGGGCAGGCGAGGTTTACAGAAAGGCGGTGTCAAAACTCAAATTTTGAAAATATGAACTTATAATTTGAAATTTGAGCATATTAAAAGGCTAAAGAAAGGGTCGTATCATTACTCAATACAGAGCTTGATACGACCCTCTTAAGTGTTATAGTTATAAGTTGTAACTTTGGGGAGTGGTCATTTTAGTTTTGACACCCTCCATATTTTTTATGGCGTGAGTCCGGCCGGTCAAGGCTCTCTCCATGAATATTCTTTTAACGATACTTTTGATAGGCTTCTTCCAACTGCTTATCGTAATTATTCTGCGCATAGGTAGGACCGTTATAGCGTCTAGCAAACTCCGCCCAATCCTTGGCTTGCAATGACGGCAGCATCCTCGCCTGTTTGATGAAACGGGCGGAAAGTACCAACTGCTTAAACTCGCTTTCGCACATGGCATTGACAAAGCTCTCCACACTGCTTTCGCCGCAGGCTGCGTAGTTGAATCCCATAAACTGGAACATGCCCCAACTGGCCAAAGCGTCTGCCGCTTCACGATCTATTCTTCGTGCCTGTTCCAGGCGGTCGTACTCACCGATGCTTGTTGCAGGAGGACGGTTTCGTCACCCTCATAACCTAATTTGATTGTATTCATAAGTCTATTGCTTTTCTAATGTATCTCAAGGTGGCATCCGAAAGGTCTTCCTATCGGCTTTCATTCTTTGAACAGGAAATATTGTGCTTGCTTCACGCAGTTGTCCGAACCCGATTCGGGTTTGCCTTCCAACCCTGATTCTATCTCTACTCCGGCAATGGTATCAGCTTCTGCTTCAACAATAGTCTCCGGAGCAATTTGCGGCTCTTCTGCTCCAAATACTCACACTCTGTTCTCGGCTACCATTCACATCCTGATTCCGGTAATTGATGGAATTTACTTAATACTTTCTAAAGATGTGGTACTTTTTTATCTCTTTTATAGTTTTACTCATTATCATGGTTATAACTATCTGTAAATCAAAGACACCCACAGATGTTGATTTGTGGGGAGAGGAAATCGAATAATCATTTTTCGGTTATATCTACTCTGCTATAATGCAGACGCACTATTTCTTCATTATACACCTTTGCCTCTTCCAACTTCCAGTGATTGGACATTTTGATATTATGAGAAAAAATGGGAATACCTGATCCCCCCGTATATGAGGATATATACAGATACAACTCATCGACAAGATTTTGCTCAAATACTTCCCAAGTAAGTTCTTCCATCTTCGGCTCAGATTCATATAAGCAATAGCCACAAACTGATTCACGCAGAATTGATACAACATTTGCATCCATCCCTTTTTGGATAAAAGCATCAGAGTTATCATAGAGTTCTGTTATTCCATACACATCCCGCTTCAATCCCCCATTCCTTGATTCCCGCCAAATTGGATATACATCCATCAATGGTTGTCATCGCCAAAAATATTAATTTACCCATATACTCAAAAGCCTTTATTTGTTTGAAAGTTACCAATTTTCTATACAAAGACGTTTGCGGACATCGTGCGCGGTAGAGACTTATCAATTCCTCTTCTTGTCCAAAGCCTCAAAACAGGAGTTCTTGCTGACAAATTCCGGAACGATGTCCTTCATGGCGGCA
>MJGMH1__coassemble_11514_pt1 | contig 1567 bp, 1 predicted proteins | sample MJGMH1__metabat2_high_PE_019 | metagenome-assembled genome bin MJGMH1
TGTACTTTTCTTCCTTCATTGATATAATTATATCATCATATCTTAAGGATAATTATAAGATTTTCCTCGATTTTATATAATAAAACCATCATTTTGGAGGACTTATGTCACTATCAAACTGTAAAGTACAAACAAATGATCAGGGAAGGGAGCTTGTAGAACATGGCTCTGCACTCTTCCCTATTGCCTGCTACAAGGAGGACATTGCCCTTGAACCTGTGCCATGGCATTGGCATGACGAATGGGAAGCAATTATTATAAGGGAAGGCTATGCTGTCATCTCCATTGGCTCAGAAAAATATAAAGTAATGCAGGGGGAAGGGATTTTTATCAATAGCGGTATTCTTCATGCTGTTTGCACAGATGAAACTTCCAAATGCAATATTCATTCCATCGTATTCCAGCCCCGTCTTGTGGGTGGGAGCATGGACAGCATTTTCTGGCAAAAATATGTTCAGCCATTATTACAAAACTCCCTACTAAAGGGTATTTACTTGGACGGTTCAACTTCATGGCACCAGAAAATCATTGATGCAGTGGAAACATCATGGACATATGTAGTTAGTGAACAGGATGGACATGAATTTCAGGTACGGGATACCTTGTCACAGATGATATTTCTCCTGAACAAGCATTGTCCCTTTGCTGAAAACCCACCTTCTGAAAAGGAGCTTAGGAATGCGCAGAGAATTAAAACCATGCTTCAATATATACAGGACCATTACTCGGAAGAATTAAATACTTATCTGATAGCACAGAGTATTATGGTAAGTGAAAGCGAGTGTCTACGCTGTTTTCATAATACAATCGGAACAACGCCTATTCAGTACCTCAAGCAATTCCGCATTCAAAAAGCCGCTGATATGCTGTTGTCAACAAATAAAAAATCCGGAGATATTGGTGCTGAGTGCGGTTTTGGTGACACCAGTTATTTTACCAAGACATTTCGTGAAATAAAGGGCTGCACTCCTGGCGAGTATCGTAAGAAAAATATATCTTAAAGGACTGTATAAAGGTAAAAAAAGCCCTAACCACTATGGGCTAGGGCTAATGCTTCTCACCAGAGACGGGGTTCGAACCATAATCCTATCCTCAAATACGGAAAAGAAAGGGGTTCTATCCACTTCTGATTCATGTGCGCATAATAGTGCATTCTAATGTTGTTGAAGTGAATTATCAAACGTAAATCCCACCTCATTTTTTTCCACTGCACTAAATGTATTATATTTTCCATTTGTATACTCATCAACAACCTTACCCCAAAACCTCTGAGCTGGCAAATTTTTAGTCCACTGCGATATTTCCCATCCTCCTGGAAACATATCAAAAATTCTCATTGAAACTTCTTTACCTACTCCTATTTTTCGAAATTTTTTCATTACAAAAAACTCCGCTATATTGTGAGGGTTTAGTAAATCATTGTGCTCACAACAAGACCGCACCAAAACCAATCCAGCAAGTTTTCCATCGACTCTGATAAAGAAAGGATATCTTCCTTCCTCATTCCAATAATCATCAATACGTGGATAGCCGAAGTATCCATATTCATTTATATCATCCTCAGAAA